>Ga0255758_10000799_pt1 | contig 34408 bp, 30 predicted proteins | sample 011ome_24_FD_179958 | JGI IMG/M metagenome (GOLD analysis project Ga0255758, IMG submission 179958) | Coastal salt marsh microbial communities from the Groves Creek Marsh, Skidaway Island, Georgia - 011513CT metaG (version 2) | ecosystem: Environmental > Aquatic > Marine > Intertidal zone >... | reverse complement strand
TGGTGCCCTCTCCAGGAATCGAACCTAGAACTACTCCTTAGGAGGGAGTTGTTATATCCGTTTAACTAAGAAGGCTTGTGTTAAGCGTCTGTAATATCAAATATATCTATATTCGGCCCATCAACGCACATCTCGCCAATAGCCCCAACAGTTCCATCTTCTGTTCTAAAAGCCAAATATTTTTCATAGTGCTCTTTTGAATCCCAAACCTCTGTAAGAACAAATTTATGAGGATCTTCAACATGCAATGTAAGATTAATATTTTGACACCCATCAAATGCACGAGTGACATGAAAAGCCTCAGTACAAATTCCCGAAAACTGATCGACCAAACCATCCTTTAACGTTCCGCTAAGTAAAACACTTACTGCCATAATGACTCCTAAACTTTGTAAATTAAAACGTTTCTTCATGTTAAATTAAAGAGTGTTCAATATAAAGTGCTACTGAAAATATACCTTTCGAGTTAAAAATATTAGAATAGGGCTCAAGGACCAATACCATGAGCAAAGAAATCACAATCACACTCCCTGACGGATCTCAGAGGCAGGCTCCTGTTGGTGTTAGCGGGTTTGAAATTGCAAATATGATTGGCGCTGGTCTGGCCAAAGCTGCTGTTGCGTTTAGTGTAAATGGTGAGCAAAGAGACCTGAGTGACGTTGTGATTCAGGATGCCAATATCTCTATTTTTACAATTGATTCAGATGAAGGCCTAGAAATTATGCGCCACACAGTTGCGGCTCAGGTGCTAGCTCGCGCTATAAAAAATCTTTATCCAAAAGCCAAATTAGCCATCGGCCCAACTATTGAAAACGGTTTTTACTATGATTTTTTATCTAATGAGAGAGTTTCCGTAGACGATTTACCAAAGATTGAAAAAGAAATGGAGAAGATTGTTGCTGAAAAATCTGTCATTACTAAAACGATTCATTCAAAGAAAGAGGCGATCAAGAACTTTGCTGATATCAAAGAAGATTACAAAGTAAAGATCATCAAAGAGTCTACTCAAGAAGACAACTTTCAACTCTACAACCAGGGTGATACCGGCTTCATTGATTTGTGTCGCGGTCCTCATCTACCAAGCTTGGATAAAGTCGGAGCATTCAAGCTTACAAAGATTGCTGGTGCATATTGGAAAGGAGACTCAAAAAACGAGATGCTTTCAAGGATCTACGGCACAGCTTGGAAAAATGATAAAGACCTTAAAAAATATTTAACTCTCCTGGAGGAGGCTGAAAACCGAGATCATCGCAAGCTTGCAAAAGAAATGGATTTATTTCACCTGCAAGAAGAGGCCCCTGGAATGGTTTTTTGGCATGCAAAAGGTTGGTCCATCTATCTAGCTTTGCAGAACTATATACGTAATAAGCAAATTGCTAATGGATATGAAGAAATCAATACTCCTTTAGTTGTTGATCGGAAGCTTTGGGAGGCTTCAGGCCACTGGGACAAATATCGTGAAAATATGTTCATCACAGAAATTGATGAAGAGCATGCCAATGAAAAAAGAGTTAATGCTCTCAAACCAATGAACTGTCCTTGTCATGTTCAGGTCTATAATCAAGGTCTTAAATCTTATAGAGACCTTCCAGTTAGACTTGCAGAATTTGGATCATGTCATAGATATGAAGCTTCAGGCACCATGCACGGTCTGATGAGAGTTCGTGGATTTACTCAAGATGATGGCCATATTTTTTGTACTGAAGATCAAATAGAAAGCGAAACAGCTGATTTCATATCTTTATTGTCTGAAATTTATACTGAGCTTGGCTTTGAGTCTTTTGACATTAAATTATCCACTAGACCAGAAACAAGAGTTGGTTCAGATGAGGTTTGGGACAAGGCTGAAGCAGCATTAGAATCTGCAATTAAAAAACTAGATATTCCATATACTGTCGAAGCAGGAGATGGAGCTTTTTATGGCCCAAAACTTGATTTTGTTTTGACTGATGCAATTGGTCGTGAATGGCAATGTGGAACTTTCCAAGCTGATTTCAATCTGCCGGATAGATTGGATGCTGAGTTCATAGGTGAAGATGGCGCCAAGCATCAACCTGTCATGATGCATAGAGCAATTCTTGGCTCTTTTGAGAGATTCATTGGTATTCTAATTGAAAATTATTCAGGCAAATTACCTTTATGGTTAGCCCCAATCCAATTATCAATTTTAACAGTTACCGAAGAAGCCAATGAGTTTGCAATGACTTTAAAAGAAAAATTTAATGCAATTAATTTACGTGTTGAGCTAGATAGTAGAAATGAAAAAATCGGCTATAAAATTAGAGAACACAGCAATGCTAAGGTCCCATTGATGGCGGTGATTGGTAAAGAAGAAATGGCAGCAGGGACTGTATCTATTAGAAATCTCCGTGAAAATGAGACTAATACTTATTCAATTGATGCGGCAGTTGAGTTGTTAAGAAATGAATCAAGCCCTCCAAGCTAAATTAAATTCTCCAACCTTCCCTGTCAAAGACTCTTAAATAAGTAAGTTGATCATGCTCTGATTCATTTATTACCTTAACGAAGTCTCCGGATTGAACTAGAATTACATCGCCAGCAGTTAACGAGAATGAATCCTGATGCTCGATGCCCTGACTGGGATCTTTACCATGACCTTCCATTGAATTCATGTATTCAATAACTTCCATCATTCCTCTGCCATTAACAATAATATAAACAACATCTGAGTCACTAAGCCTATGACCAACAGTAGATTTTCCAGGTTGTATTACAGTTTTACTGGCTATGATTTTGCCTAATAAATCATTGGTCCATACAGAATAATCATCGGTAACTTTATAGGGGGAACCACCAACTCTAAAATTTACATATTTTCTTGCCATTTTATAATCTTTTAATGAAACTGTAGTGCATTGAAAAATATTCCATTAAAATTGTCAATAAATTTAAAAAAAGCTTAATCTACAGCTTAAATTAATATATTTTTTTGTAGCTATACTACAAATTTAATTTTTTGAGATAAATTTTTAAATATGTATATAATTACATCAGCGCAGTTTTGACTGGCTTGCAAGCGCTATATAAATGTTGCTAAATAAGATTCCAATATATAAATCTTTTCAGTTGAACTAATTTAATAAATTTACTGGAGAATAAAATGACCACTAAAAAATATACTAACCCAGCCACTATTGCACTTCATGCCGGTTGGAGAAAGGACGAAACAACTAATTCTGTAACTGTTCCAATCCACATGACATCTAGCTACCAATTTGATGATACTGATCATGCTGCAAATTTATTCGCTTTAAGTGAATTAGGAAATATCTATTCAAGAATTATGAACCCCACAAATGCAGTTTTTGAGGAAAGAGTTGCTGAATTAGAGGGTGGAGTAGCAGCATTAGGTCTTGCATCAGGACAAGCGGCCTCAGCTTATGCAATCCAGAATTTATGCAGTCATGGCGATAATTTTGTTGCCTCATCACATCTATACGGTGGGACCTATAATCAATTTAAAAATCCTTTTTCTGATATGGGCATCGAGGTTAGATTTGTTGATCCTAGTGATCCCCAAAACTTTCTTGATGCCACAGATGATAAGACAAGAGCTTATTATGGAGAGGTTCTTCCTAACCCAAGCTTTCAAGTTTTTCCATTACAGGAAGTTGCAGATCTTGGCAGGCCGCTGGGCATTCCATTAATTGTAGACAATACAGCAGCACCTTTAATTTGCCGTCCATTTGATAATGGAGCAGCAATTATTTTGCATTCAGCAACAAAATATATTGGTGGTCATGGTACTTCGATTGGTGGAGTTCTTGTGGATGGTGGAAATTTTGATTGGGAAGCCCATCCTGAAAGACAACCTAAGCTTAATCAGCCTGATCCAAACTATAATGGCGTTGTTTGGACTGAGGCAGTCAAGGCATTAGGGCCAATAGCATATATCTTGAAAGCAAGAACTACATTGCTCAGAGATATGGGGGCTGCAATGAGTCCTTTTAATGCCTTCATGTTTATTCAAGGCCTGGAAACATTACATTTAAGAATGAGAGAACATTCTGCAAATGGACAAAAAGTTGCAGAACACCTCAGCAATCACCCTATGGTTGAAAGAGTGGCATATCCTGGGGTATCTTCTGGCTTGCCCAAAGAAAGAGCGGATAAATATTTATCCAATGGTTGCGGCGGTCTTTTAGGATTTGAGATTAAAGGCGGTCATGAAGCAGGTAAAAAGTTTATTAACTCACTTGAGATGCTTTATCATGTGGCTAATATTGGTGATTCAAGAAGTTTAGCAATCCATCCCGCGAGCACTACCCACTCACAGTTAAATGAAGAGGAATTAGCTTCAGGTGGAATTAGTCCTAGCTATATTAGACTATCAATTGGACTTGAGCATATTGATGACATTTTGGCTGACATTGATCAAGCCTTAGCTAAAGCTGAATAATTTGGTGTGTCAGAACATTTTCCTAGAGTCAGCTATATTGTAATAGGCTCTCAGGAAAGACTGTCCAAGGTTAAATCATATAAAATAGAAGAGGGCGTAGAGTGCTTGCTTTGCCCCTTTCAGTCTCTAGAAGAGTTACCATCATTGCTCGATTTAAAAATTGCTGAACTAGATTCATCGGTTATTTCATTAATTCCTGCAGGAGCTTTTCCTAGGAAGGATGCTAGAGCGCAGCTTATGCATTTTTCAAGAAGTGAATATCAGTTTTGGGGCTGGTATCATTTTGGTAATAAATTTAAAGGAGCAGCCCAAAGTTTTGGAAAAATAAATACCCTGTTGAATAAAGTCCCTCAATTAGAGCAAGGAATATTTTTTTCAAGGCCGTTATATTTTTCAGTAGGAGGTCTTGGAGACATCGGATTGAACCCCTTTGCTGAATTAGCTAAAAGATTTTATCTAAGATTAGATCCACAAAATCCTCTTCCTTCCCTTACAATAAGGGCAAAATCTCTGTTAAATTAGACTGGCATGAAGCTTTTCTCAGCTCAAAACATTACATATTCAATTAATGAAAATAAGCTTTTTCATAATCTTTCTTTTGAGATAAATTCTGGAGAAGGTTTGCATATTAAAGGTGGTAATGGCACTGGAAAAAGTACATTACTTAGAATTATCTTAGGCATCACATCTCCCTCTAAGGGTTTAATTCAAATATATGATCAAGATTTAAAAATATCCTATTTAGGGCATAAAAATGCAATAAAAAATTATCTTACGCCTGTTGAAAATTTAGAATTATTGTTTGGTGGTGACGAGCTAAATGTTGCTTTTGAGTGGCTCAATAGTTTTGGTTTGTCTCATCTTCAAGATGAACTTACAGCCAGTCTATCTTTTGGACAACAAAAAAAATTAGCCTTAATAAGAGTCCTTGCTCAATCCTCAGACTTGCTGGTTCTTGACGAACCTTTTGTTGGATTGGATCAAACAACAGCTGATCAGATAAATAGTTTTCTTGCACAAAAAATATCTCAGGGAGTTGGTCTTGTTCTCACCTCGCATATCACCCCTATGATTGACTGTTCAGCTTTAGATTTAGGAGCAAGTAATGCTTAGCTTTATTAAAGCAGAATCTTTCAAGCTATCAAAAAAACTAAAGTCTTGGTTGGGGCCATTATTGGTTATGGTTCTTGTTCTAATTGCATTTCCTTTAAGCATAGATATCTCTCAATATGATTTAGACAAGTTTTATTTTTCTATTATTGTTGTCTCTTTGCTGATGACTGCTTTTGTTGCAACAGAAAGTATGTTTGAAGAGGATTTTGAGGACGGATCTCTTGAGCAAGAATTTCTAAAAGAGAAGGATTTTTACAAGCTAGTTATTTCTAAAATATTTGTCTATGTTTGCTTGATTGGAATTCCTATTGCATTCATCGGAGCATTATTTTCTTTTGCTAATGGAGTTGCTATTGGTAGCTTTGGTAGGGTATTTCTATTACTAAGTCTTTCCAACCTTTTGCTGTTTAATTTGTTTGCATTTGGTAATGCATTATCCATTAATAAAGGAGCTATGTTAGGAGTGCTTTCCTCTTTGCCGCTAGCATTACCAGTTATCATCTTGCTTGGAAGAGCAATAAGAAGCATTCAATACGGAGACGGTTTTTTTGCAGTCACCACTTTGATGGTAGGCATAGGGTTGATGGTGTCTGCTATCATGCCATTAATTATCTCTGCAACATTAAAAACTCATATAGATTAACCAACTTAGGTTTATAATACTTGTTGTGATCTCTGCATTCATTCATAAATTCTCCTCTCCTAAAAGTTTTGTAAATATTACTGAGAAACTTTATCCGTTTTTTATTTTTCTTGGAGTCTTGATGCTTATGCTTGGATGGATATGGGGTTTATTGTTTGCCCCGGAAGATGCAGTGCAAGGAAATTCGTATCGAATTATATTTTTTCATGTCCCTTCTGTAATTTTTGCAGAATTAATTTATTTCTTTATGGCAGTTTGTGCATTAATGCATATTGTTTGGCGAGTAAAGTTAGCAGCATATTTAATAAAATCTGCTGCACCAATAGGTGCGATGATCACATTTATAGGCTTATTTTCAGGGTCAATTTGGGGAATTCCTACTTGGGGGACATGGTGGCAATGGGATGCAAGAATCACATCAACATTGATATTGTTCATTATGTATCTTGGTGTTTTAACGTTACATGGATCTTTTTCAAATTTGGAGAAAGCAGATCGCCTCATGTCAATATTGGTGATCATTGGAGTTGTGAATATACCCATCATTAAAAAGTCAGTTGATTGGTGGTCAACACTTCATCAACCAGCATCAATTTCAGTTTCTGGTAGCAGTTCAATTGACCCATCCATGTTATACCCGTTATTGATCTCGATAATTGGTCTTGGTTTCATGCTAATTTCTCTTGGTATTTTAAGCAGTCGTTCATATATATTGAGAAGAGAGAAAAATAAAAAATGGGTTTTAGAGCATGTTTAATTCAGAATTTAAAAATTTCAATGAAATCTTAGACATGAGCGGTCATGGAATCTATGTTTGGTCGGTGTATTTAGTTGGTATTTCAATTATTGTAATTAGTTTTTTAATTGCTAAAAAAAGAATCAAAACAGTACAAAGAAAAATAAAATTTAAAAATGCTTCAAGTTAGAAAAAATCGTCTTTGGAAGTTGCTTACTATTCTTTTTTTATCTGCAGGAGGTATTGCATTAATCCTGTTGTCACTAAATTCAAAGTTAGACCTCTTTTATACTCCTTCTGAAATGCTGCAAGCAGATATTAAGTCTGGTTATAGAATTAAGTTGGGTGGAATGGTTAAGAATGGATCCATCGAAAGAGATGGAACGAATGTGAGATTCCTAGTTACTGATTTTATTAAAGAAGTTCCTGTCACTTTTGATGGAGTCCCGCCAGATTTATTCAAAGAAGATAGCGGAGTTGTCATCCTTGGATATTTTTTAGATGGCATGTTTGAGGCGGAAGAAATTTTTGCAAAACATGATGAGAATTATATGCCTCCCGAGCTCTCGATTGATCCAGCTGTAACATGATTGGTGAGATTTCACACTTTTTATCCCTTTCCGCTGTTTTATTATTGAGCCTTGTATTAGTTTTTAATCTGTTCTTTTTTTTTAGTAAAATTCATCCGAATCAGTTAACCCTCTCGATGAGGTTATTTAATCAGGCTTGCTGGCTAGTTTTTATTTCATTTGGCATGTATGTCTATCTCGCAATTAGCGATGATTTTTCCATAGCATACATAGCAAGTCACTCAAACTCTCAATTGCCTATTTTTTATAAGATAACCTCAATTTGGAGTGCTCATGAGGGCTCCATGTTTTTATGGATAGTTTTTTTAACTGCATGGAGTATTCTATTTATAAATTCTCTTGACAATAATCATCCTTTAAAAAAATTTACATTATTGATGTTGAGTCTGATAATTTTAGGCTTTTTATTATTTTTGCTTTTAACATCCAATCCCTTCGAAAGAATCTTGCCATTTGGAGCCCTTGAAGGAGCAGATATAAATCCAGTTTTACAAGATCCTGCTTTAGCTATACATCCTCCTATGTTGTATTTGGGGTATGTAGGATTTGTTATTTCTTTTAGCTTTATTACAGCATATTTGTTTAATGGTAATTTTGAGCTGAAATGGGAGCAGGATATAAAAAATTGGTCTCTTGTTGCTTGGATTTTTCTGACTATCGGCATAGCTCTTGGAAGCTGGTGGGCATATTATGAATTGGGATGGGGCGGGTATTGGTTTTGGGATCCTGTAGAAAATGTAGCTCTTATGCCATGGCTTGCTGCAACTGCATTTATGCATTCACTGTTTGCATCTTCAAAGTCAAATGTTCTAAAAACCTGGACCATGTTTTTAGGTATTTTAATTTTTGCATTAAGTCTCTTTGGAGCATTTATCGTAAGGTCTGGCATCATTGATAGCGTTCATTCATTTGCAAATGATCCTGAGAGAGGGCTATATCTTCTAAGTTTTTCAGGGTTAATTACATTATTTGCACTGACAATTTTTGCATACCGACTTCCCGCTTTAAATTCATCAAAATTAGTTGTGACTGGTTCTAAAGAGTCGTTTTTATCCATGAACAATATACTTATGATCACTAGTATTTTTTCTATTTTTCTTGGTGTCACTTACCCACTAATAATTGAATCTATAAATGGAGAAAAAGTTAGTATCGGCCCCCCTTATTACAATACAATTTTTGCTCCATTAATCCTTATTGCTGCGATATTTATCATGATTTCTGTTGATGCATTATGGCAAAGATCAATGCCTTTAAGAGCACTCTTTTTTACTACAGTCACTCCAATCATGCTATCCCTGGCGTCCATCTATCTTATTTGGTGGATTACATCAGTTTTTTCTATTTTGGCTTACGTAGGAATTTTCTCAGGATTATTGATCCTTTTTAGCTATCTGTTAAGGATCATTAATAATTTATTCAATAAAAAGTTTATTAATAAGGGTAGTGCAATTGCTCATACAGGTTTGGGCCTATTATTTTTTGCAGTTTCTATGAATAGTATTCTGAGCTATGAAAAAAATCTCAATCTTGCACCTGGCCAATCAATTTCAGTGGATAAATCTGTGCAAGAATTCTCTTTTAATAATATTAGAGTTTTAAAGGCATCAAATCATGATGTTATTTCTGCTGAGGTATCACTCTTACAAGATGGTCAAGAAATCTCCCTTAACCCCCAGAAAAGAAAATATGCCACGCGAGGTCAAATCACTTCTGAATCATCTATTCATACAAATTTTTTGAAAGATACTTATTTAACTATTGGTGATCAGCTTGAGAATGGTAGTTGGACATTCTCACTCAAGATTAATTATTTTATAAAGTGGATTTGGTTTTCAGCTAGTCTTATGGTGGTGGGAATGCTGCTTACAATTTTCAAAAAGAAGGCATCATGAATCACTTGCTGAGATTTTTAGTAGTTCTTCTTCCAATAGTGGTTCTAATATTTTTTGCCAAGATTCTTTTAATTGATGAAGAAATTAAATTTTCAAATTTTGATTCAAAAAATTTTCCAGAATTTCAATTAAATGATTTAAATGGTGGCCCAGTTCAATTAGAGTCTTTAGGAGGAATTAAAGTTTTAAATGTTTGGGCAAGTTGGTGTATTACTTGCCTTGTTGAGCACCCATTCTTAACTAAACTTTCAGAACAAAATATTCAAATTATTGGCTTAAACTATAAAGATTCTAATTCGAAGGCAAGTGCTTGGCTTGAAAAACATGGCAATCCCTATTTATTTTCTATATATGATCCAAGAGGTGATCTAGCCTTTGATCTTGGAGTAACTGGAGCGCCAGAATCCTATCTCATTGTTAACAACCAGGTTATAGGCCATATTCAGGGTGAAATGAATCAAAGAAAATGGGACACGATTTTCCTTCCTTTGATACAGAAAGCTAAACAGGGTTCATGATTATCAAAAAACTTTTCATATTTATCTCATTTATTCTTTTATCAACATCTGCATTCAATCAAGTGGTATATGAATTTGAAGACTCTCTTCAAGAAAAAAGGTTTTACTCATTAATCTCAGAAATTAGATGTCCAAAATGCACAAGTGGTAGCATTGCCAGTTCTGATGCGCCTGTTTCTCGGGATTTAAAAAATAAGGTCTATGAATTAGTGCTTGATGGCTCAACTGATAAAGAAATTAAAACCTATGTTTCAGATAGGTTTGGTGACTTTTCTGACTACAGGCCTGCACTTGAGGGTTCAAATTATCTCTTATGGTTTGGGCCATTCATTTTTCTTGCTTTAATGCTGGCAATATTTTTTATCAAGCGAAGAGTCTAATGCTATTAATTATTGCTGTTTCTATAATTTTATTATTACCTATAATTTCTTATTTATTGCACCCACTATCAAATCAAAAATCTATTGTATTTTTAACCACATTCCTCATCTTTGGTGGATTTATTGTTAATTTTTTCTCCACTAACCCCCTCATTGGCTCTTGGGTTGATGTGAATCAATCTGAATCTATTTATAGAAGTATTTCTCGAAATAAAAAGCTTAACGGTCCTTCAATCAATCAATACCTAGAAAATGCACCATCAAAAGATGAGTCTTTTATGCGCGGTGTTCAGGTTTTTTATAAAGCCTTGGAATTTCAGTCATTTGATTCTGCAGAGAGCATCCTTCAAACCTTAAATTCTCAATTTATTTCAGAGGACTTTCAAGTCCCAATATTTAACCTTTTAGCTGACTTAAGAGATGCAAAATATCCAGATCTAGCAAATTCAAAACTTCTAATAAACATTGAAAATCCCTCCAATTGTAATTTGCAATTATTAAAATTTTCAGTCTCTATTCCAAGTGGACCTGATGTAAGTATTGCCTCTAAAGAAATTATTTCTCCAGATCTTGAGCGGCCATTTATATTAGATAAATCACATTCATTAGTAAGGGGGTTTGATTTAACTTCAGCCTTCCTTCAGCAAGAAATGATAAAGATTGAAGCCCAGGCTCAATGTGATAATTGGACTTTTCAAGCTTATAAATCTTTAGATTTAAAGTACTCAAAGGGTAATCAAGACGAGTTATTTTTTTATGCTAACGAATGGTTAAAAAAGGAACAATAGTTTAAAATGGGTAAAGGATATATTTAATGCAGCTTAAACACATTAAACTGGCTGGATTCAAGAGTTTCGTGGATTCCACGAGGATATCTTTCCCTACAAATATGGTTGCTGTTGTCGGCCCCAATGGGTGTGGAAAATCTAATGTTATTGACGCCGTTCGATGGGTTCTTGGGGAGTTATCTGCAAAGAACTTGCGTGGTGAATCCATGTCAGATGTTATCTTCAATGGTTCTGATTTAAGAAAGCCATCTGGACAATGCAGCATTGAGCTACTATTTGATAACTCAATGGGAAAACTTGGCGGTGAATACGCTCAATATAATGAAATCTCTATCAAAAGATTGATGACAAGAGATGGGCAGTCTAATTACTCCATAAACAACACCTCATGCAGACGAAAAGATGTCCAAGATATTTTTCTTGGTACAGGCCTTGGCCCCAGAAGTTATGCCATTATTGAGCAAGGCATGGTATCCAAAATAGTAAGTGCCAAACCAGAAGAGATGAGAGTCTTTATAGAAGAAGCGGCTGGAATTTCTAAATACAAGGAAAGAAGAAAAGAGACAGAGCAAAGAATTAAAAAAACTAAAGAAAACCTGGCTCGAGTAAAAGATATTAGAGATGAAATCCAGCGATTAATTAATCGCTTGCAAAACCAAGCTAAGGCTGCAGAAAAATATAAAAAACTACAAATCGAAGAAAAGGACCTTAAGTTAAAAATCTCAATTCTAAATACCCTAAGTGCTAAAGCAAAAAAAGATTCCCTAAGCTCCAAAATCTCTCAGCTCACTAATCAGGTTACTGTTAAATCTGCGGAAGTGAGCACTCATCAAGCATCTATTGATCAAATTAAAACAGAGCATGCCTCAGTGTTATCTGCTTTCGAAGGCGCCCAGAAGAATTTTTACACCATTGGCTCAGAGATAGCTCGATATGAAACAAATTTGCAAAATATTAATAAGGCAATTACAGGATATGAAGACAGCTTATCTAGAGCAAAAGATAGATATGCAGAAGCCTTGGAGAATGAATCTAGTATAGAAAATATAAGCCCAAAAGAAAAAGCAATGAAATTGTTAGATGATATTTCTGAGAGCCTAAAAGGTTTTGGCTCTAGCGCTGATAACATTCGTGCGAAGGCTACAGAACTTAGAGAGTTATTGGTAAGCATTCTTAAAATCACCTCTGCACAATCAAAAAATATAACTAATGAATATTTGCTTAGGCAGAATGAAATTTCAGAACAGTTGGAACAAGCAAAAGAAAATAAAGCGAAAACAGAAAATGATCTTGCTGCTCTGGTTGAAAAAAGTTCGAATGCAGAATCGGAATTAAATTCAATTCGGCAAAAACAGTCAGTCGTGGATGCATCTATTCAAGACGTTGAAAATAAAAAATCTATTGCCGCTTTAGACCTTCGCTCTCTGGAAGAGAACTTAAATAATTTAAAGCTTGATTTAAGAACATTTGAAGTAAATTTAGATAATGCGTCAGAGACATTGAAAAAAGCTGGAATTTCAATTTCTGATCTTAATCCTGCGGATTATCAAGAAATGGATCTTGCTGATCTAGAAGCTACACTGGCATCAACACAATCTTCTATTATTTCTTTAGGGGCTATTAACTTAGCAGCTCCAGATGAAATTGCTGAAGAATCAAAGCGTATAGATGAGCTTGATTCTCAGTTAGAGGATTTGAATGAAGCTTTGGATAAGCTCCAAGGAGCAATCAAGAAGATAGATGTAGAATCTAAGATGAAGTTTGATGAAAGCTTTAATGCTGTAAATTTAAAAATACAGGAGATTTTTCCAAAACTATTTGGTGGAGGTAAAGCCGCCTTACAATTAATAGATGGAGACACGTTAAATTCAGGCATTACACTCGCGGCTCAACCTCCTGGTAAAAAAAATGCGACTATCTCTCAACTTTCTGGTGGAGAAAAAGCTATGACAGCTCTTTCTCTGGTGTTTGCGTTATTTGAGCTCAACCCAGCACCATTCTGTATGTTAGATGAGGTTGATGCGCCATTAGACGATATAAATGCTACAAGATTTGTAGCAATGGTTGAAGAGATGTCTGATAGAGTCCAATTTATATTTATTACTCATAATAAAATCTCCATGGAGAAAAGTGATCATTTGATGGGGGTCACGATGCAGGAAGCAGGAGTTTCTCGAGTGGTATCAGTTGACGTAAAAGAAGCGCTTGAATTAGCTGCTTCATAGCATGCCTAGTAACTTACAAATAATCTTAGTGGCTGGAGCTGCATTGCTCTTCTTGGTTATTTTATATCTTTTTTTTAAGCCCTTATTTACCCGCAAATTGATTCAAAACTCCTTTGATGACTCCTCATCTATGCTTTTTCAAGAAAGGGTTGAACAAGGAACCCTAGGGTTTGAAGATGAAGATGAAGTATTTCAGGAACAAGAATTGATCATTTTAAATTTAGTATCTATGGATAAATCAAATTTTGATATGAATCAAGTTCTTACATTGTTAAAAAATTTGGATGCAAAATATGTGAATGGTTTTTTTAGTTATAGAGATTTAGGTGGAAGAGAGATATATAGAATTGCAAGTGGAATCAATCCAGGTCTTCTTAATTCAGATACTCAAACTCATGTACTTTTGATGGCTTTGGATTTACATAAGGCAATAGATCCTGTTAAAGCGTTTGAAACAATGCTTGAATCAGCCTCTAGCATTTCTGAAAAACTACATGCCAGTATTTGTGATTCAGCCAGAGCTCCATTAAGCAAACAAATGATCGAGCACTTAAAATCTAGAGCTCAAGAAATTAGTCATCTTAAATCTATGCGAAGTATTTCTGAGAAATGAGTGAGCTAAACAAGAGATATATTTCTATCCAAGAAAGAATACGCTCGCATGATTATGAGTACTACATTCTTGATGACCCATTAATATCTGATCATGAATATGATGAGTTATTTAAAGAGTTAAAAGAAATAGAGTCCAAGCATCCTGAGTGGATTACTCCCGAATCTCCATCGCAAAGAGTTGGAATTAAACCCGAAAGTGATTTTGCAACTTTCAAACATTTTCAACAAATGCTCTCCTTGGCCAATGCTTTTAACGAAGAGGATTTAAAAGGTTTCCATGATCGAATTCTTAAAAATCTAGGCACTAATGAGCAAATAGATTATTTTTGTGAGCCGAAAATGGATGGCGCAGCAGTTTCTTTAATATATGAAAAGGGCATTCTTACTAGGGGGGTAACAAGAGGCGATGGAACTCTTGGAGAAGACATCACTTCAAATATTAGAACCATTAGGTCTATTCCATTAACACTGAAAGAATCTGGAAAATCTTTTCCAGATCTCCTTGAGGTCAGAGGTGAGGTATTTATCAAAAAAACTGATTTTGATGCTTTAAATCTTAAGGCAAAAGAGAATGATGAGAAAGTGTTTGCAAATCCTAGAAATGCTGCAGCTGGTAGTTTGCGGCAATTAGATCCAGCAATAACTAGCTCCAGACCATTAGCATTTTTTGCTCATGGAATAGGGTCATGTCAGGGAATTGAATTTAGTGATTTGCAAGAAATATTTTCAGTTTTTTCTTCATGGGGGCTGCCTGTCAATAACTTTAATGAATTGGTGGGCTCCATTGATGAGTGCCATGAGTATTTTAAGCGCATAGAGAGTGCAAGAGAAAATATTCCATTTGAGATAGATGGAGTTGTATTTAAAGTGAATGAACTATCTTTGCAAAAACAACTTGGAGAAATTGCTAGATCACCAAGATGGGCTATAGCACATAAATTTCCAGCTGAGGAAGTTTATACAGAGATTGAAAAGATAGATTTCCAAATTGGAAGAACTGGTATTTTAACACCTGTTGCAAAATTAAAAACCGTAAATGTAGGCGGAGTAAATGTTAGCAACTGCACTCTGCATAACCTTGACGAATTAAAACGATTAGATCCCAGGGTTGGAGATGGGGCTATCATTAAAAGGGCAGGAGATGTAATTCCAAAAATGGTTCAGGTTATTCCAAAAAAGAAAAATCGATCTAGTCCAATCCAAGCTCCAAAAAAATGCCCGAGTTGTCAGTCAGCAACAGTCTTCAATTATCAGTCTGAATGGACGGTTATAAATATTAATCAATCAAAACCTATCAAGAAATTCTCAAGTAATTATGAGGCAAAAAAATTTATAGAAGACAATCAATCTCTTGACTTATACATTTCCGAGGAACGCTTAGAAACTCCTTTTATCAAATGTTCGGGTGGCAATAGTTGCCCTGAAATTTTTCAAGGTAAATTTACTCATTTTGTTTCGAGAAAGGCAATGGATATTGATGGGCTGGGCCAAGAAATATTGTATACCTTGATTAATAAAAAATTTATAGAAGACTTTGCTGATATATATTCTCTGAAAGATCATCGTGAAGAGCTTAAAAAATTAGAAAGGTTCGGAGAAAAATCTGTTGATAATTTAATTAAATCAATAGACCATTCATCATCAGTTGAATTATATAGGTTGATTTTTTCCTTGGGTATCGAGGAAGTGGGAGAAACAACTGCAAGAAATTTAGCCAATGTTTTTGGGAGCATGGACGCACTTCAACGATCTGCCTTTGAAGATTTAATTTCAATATCTGATATAGGTCCAAGGGTAGCTGCAAAAATCATAGATTATTTTTGTAATATCGAAAATGTAGCATCAGTAGAAAAATTACTTCCATGTTTGAGTATCATCAATCCAAATATGGAAACCCTCGATCAAGATATGAAATTTATTGGTTTGCAAATTGCAATCACTGGAAAAATATCACCAATGTCTCGCGATGAAGTAAAAAGCTTATTGTTATCAAAGGGCGCAAAAGTTACGAGTTCGATTTCAAAAAAAACTAACTATTTAATTGCTGGTGAAAATGCTGGTTCAAAACTTGAAAAAGCAAAAAATCTTGGTGTTAAAATCATAGATGCTTTAGATATAGGTACTTTTATAAATGATCCCAAAAAATTTTAATAGCCTTCTACTTATTTTTATATTGGTGATTTCCTCCTGCGTGAGCTCACCTCCAGAAAAGCCAGACAATATTTGTGAAATCTTTCAAGAAAAGAGAAGTTGGTATAAAGCAGCAATCAAGTCAGAGAAAAGATGGAAACTTCCTCCATATGTTCTTATGGCATTCATCCATCAAGAATCCAGTTTTCAAGCAAAGATAAAACCAGAAAGAAAGAAGTTATTAGGAGTCATCCCATGGCTCAGACCATCATCATCTGTGGGATATTCTCAGGCTTTAAAAAATACATGGCAAGATTACAGGGATGAAACAGGAAACTCTAGAGCCAAGAGAACTAATTTTAGCGACTCAGCTGATTTTGTAGGATGGTACGCAAGCAAAGGCTTTTATCAAGGTTTTTCAGCAACTGATGCGCGATCCTTATACCTTGCATATCATGAAGGCTATAGTGGGTTTAAAAAGAAAACATACAGAAAAAAACAATGGTTAATACGAGTCGCTGATAGAGTTCAGGCAAGATCCAATATGTACCAAAAGCAATACTGGGGATGCGCCGACAAATTAAAGAAAAAGAGGTTTTTCTTTTTTTAAGTTCAAACCTCTCTTAAAGTTAAGCCCAATTCAGACGCCTCTTCTTTGTAGGCTTCTCCAGCAAGAATAGATTTTTTAGAAGGCTTGGTTAGATATTTTTCACTGACTCTAATTAAATCCTTAATTGAGCAATTGATCACTCGTTGTCTCATTGCTAGTCTTTCTTGGGTTGAGATATCTTCTAAGTTCAAATTGAAATCGTTTTTAGCCTCACCGACTGGTGACAGAGGCTTATCAATGGATGATACAACTCCCAAGATTGCTTCCTCAAGATGCTGCTTAGTAATTAATGTTTTGGACCATTCAATAGCATCTTGGAATGCAGAAAAAGTCTCTCTGCACTTAGGGTCTCTATAAGAGAAGAATTTAAAAGTATTTGTTGCAGTGTCATTTGTAGCGCCTGCTCCATATGCTCCGCCTTTTTCTCGAATTGCTGTATGCAAAAAGCCATTTCTTAACACTGTTGCTAAAACAGATAGGGCTGCAGCATCAGGGTTCTCTCTAGACACTCCTTGAAATGCTTCAGCACAATAGCAAACTTGTGAACCTGTGATCCATGCTATTTGGTGATTCATTGGTTCTGCAAGAGACTGCTCGGCTTCATATTCAATATTTTTAAATTTCATGGATTTATCAGAGAGAGCTTTTGGGGAGCATGCAGTAAAAACTTTGAATGGATTATGCAAAACTTTTGAATGAATGTTTGTCAGAATATCTATTAACTCACTTGCATCACTTACATCTTTCATTTTTGAAATAGCGGCTTTTGACTGATTAAGCATTTGCAGTCCGGACATTTGAAAAGCTGTCGCTGAAAATTTATTTAAGCTACTAGCAGCTGAATTCATGGCTAAAATATGACCATTTTGATTTAACGATTCTTCATTTCTGGCAATAAAAATATTCAATAAATCAAATATCCTGTTTTGTTCATCAAACCTTGCGTTTTCAAGAGTGTTAAATACAAGTTTCTCCATTGCATCAAAATTCTCTTCTAGAGACTTAGAAGAAATACTCAGGAAAAGTTTTCCAGGTGTTTCTTGGCTGTTAGTATGGAGCTTAAAGGATGCATTCACACCCCCAGTGATGCTAGATTGAAGAGCTTGTATTTCTTCATAGGAACTTTCCTTTAGACCTACTTCAGTGAGAATAAATGTATATAAAGATGAGAAAAGTAATTCCTGAGCAGTAAGATTTTTGCAGGGAAATAAAAAATCAGAGTACATCAATCCATTGGTTCCAACTTCATAAACTGACCTATTATTTTCCTTAAATGATTCATGCGTATATTCACGCTTAAGCGGAATATCTTGAGTTGTAACCTTGGGCAAAATTTCTACGTCATCAATAGCTTCTTGACGAGCTTTCAATGCATTTGCAAGATCATTTATTTCATCTCTATCTTTGTCAGTTAGGACACCCTCTTTTTTTCTGAGGGTTGTGGAAAAGAAATTCTCTAAATTCTCATTAAATTTTGGATCTGGTTTTAATTCATAGTTGAGTCTATGTTGATTCTTGATTAAGGAGCTCGATATCAATTCTTCTAGATATCCCTTTTTTGAAATTAAGGCCTTAAGCTTAGAAAAGTTTGAGTCTAGATCTAGCATCGAGATAGGGTTGTCATAATGGATACAAGCATTCATGCATCCAAGCATTAATTGCAATCCATAGGGCATTCCCCCGCCAGAGACCTCCCTTTGCCCAATTTCTAATTGATGCAGAGAAGAGTTAATTAAGTCCTCAGGCACTCCGTCACTCACGAGTTTTTCAAGCGTAGTCAGGATTAATTCTTCAACCTCTTTAGCTTTACCTTGCTCAACACCCTCTAAGCCAGCCATAAAAACAATTTCTTTGTTGCTGGGCTCAATTCCTAGAAACGGAGAGGGCGATTTGCCCAATTTTGAAAGCTCTAAAGCTTTCCTCAGAGGAGATGCAGAATTATCAAGTAAAATATTGGATAGAAAATATTTTTCTAATAAATTCAGTGGATCATGACTGTTGCCAAGCAACCAGCTGATAACAACATGATGATTATTTTCATCACCCGGAAGGGGCTGATATGTTCCGCTGGCTTGAGCTGGCTCTGAAAATATTTTTGCAGGTTTGATTGTGAGTTGCTCTGAGGCAGGCGTAAATTTTTGGAAAACATTTTCCTCCAAATGGTTATGAACATCCTCGATTGAGACATTGCCAAAAGTAAAAAAAGTTGCATTGCTAGGATGATAGTGTTTTTGATGAAATGCAACTAAATCAGCATGAGTTAAGTCAATAATCTTCTCAGGATCACCGCCGCTATTATGATGATATGTAGTTTCCTCAAAAAGATATTTAGACATTCCATGCCAAAGTTGATCTGTCGGGGAACTCATCGCACCCTTCATTTCATTAAATACTACCCCTTTAATCTCTAGTTTATTCTCATCATCAATTTCGAGGCGATGGCCTTCTTGAGAAAAATCAAGGGGGTCTAATCTTGGAAAGAACGCTGAATCAACATAGACATCCAATAAGTTTTTAAAGTCTTTATTGTTTTGAGTTGCAAAAGGATAAGCAGTCCAGTCACTTGAGGTAAATGCATTCATGAATGAATTAAGCGATCTTCTGATCATCATAAAAAATGGATCCCTAACTGGATATTTCTTTGAACCACAGAGAGATGTATGCTCTAGGATGTGGGCTACGCCTGTAGAGTCTTCTGGAATTGTTCGAAATGCAACCATAAATACTTTCTCATCATTGTCTGCATCTAGATGAATGTGTTGAGTGTTGAATTTTGAATGCTTGTATATTTGAGCATCTACATCCAATAATTTAATTTTTTTAGATTCTTTTAATTCGAACATGGTTTATAAATAAAATAAATGCATTATATTAGTCATATTATTGACAGATTACTATTACCTATGACACTTAAAAGAAACTTTTTGATCTTTACTTTTATAGCTTTTTTAACTGCTTGTACTTCCACACCCTTTACTGAGTTAAATAGTCGAAATAATTTTCAATTAGCGGAAGAATCAAGCTTTAAAATCTTTTTGAATAAAGATTTATTGCCTGTTGAGATGGATCCCATTTTAATTGAAAATTTAGGAGATGCAGCAAAGGAATATTTAGAGGGAGTAGGGCACCAATATTCTGAAAATGCTTCTCTTGCAATAGATGTTAGCGTTACAACAAAAGAGAAAATTAAATATGATGATTTTCGTTTTTATGGTTATCCAATGTATAGAAGCTATCATTACGAGCCAGACAGGCTTAATTCAGTTCCGGAGTTTTTTCTGCGAATTTCTGTAAGAGATGAGGAGTCCGATAAAACCCTATGGACTGGTTTAACAAAATGGAGAAAAGGCTCAAGCTATGCTCCGAATGATCTGCCGGCTGCAGAGATGCTTGTCGAGAACTTGCTGATTAATCTATAAATCTTAATGGTTCTATGGCTAAAGCTATCCCAGAGGAGATTGGGCTTGGCGAGTTGTTAATAAGAGAAGCAACATAATCTCCAAGCAACGGCCCTAAACTAAATCCTCTCGAACCAAGAGCGCCAATGGTATAAATATGTTCTTCAATTTTTCCAGCTAAAGGCAACCTATCCCTACTCCCTATCCTAAGACGCGCTTCCATCAACATATCGTCTGAGCCTGCAAGATTAATATTAAAGTTTCTATTCGTTCGCTCAATTAGCTTCTGTCCTGTCTTGTGGCAGATATCCGCATCATCAAATTCTCTTTCATGCGTAGAACCAATCCAGGTTATGTTATTTATCTTGGGTAAAATATAACCAGCTGAGTTAATAGGCAGGTCTATGTTAATTGGCTGCTCACCCCTTAAACCAACTAACTGACCTTTTGAAATTTTAAGACCAGATACATATTTTGTTAAACCTGAACCATTAGCAATAATTAGATCATCAAAGCCAGATTTTTTTTCTTGATTAAGGAAATGAATATCCAGCTTAGATTTATTTTTATTCCAGCCATCAAAATGATGATTGCATGAAATTTTTATATTTTGATGCGCTATCATTTCCTTGCAAATTAATTTTGGAAATAAGTAACCACCTTTTCTCACTATCAAACCACAGGACTCGAATCCATATAATTTTTTCATTTCTTTTTTATCTATGATTTGAAAGAGATCCTCTCTATTTAAACTCTTCATATCCTGAATCCAATCTTTTTGATAATCATTTGAGTGCGAGAATAAAAGACCAGTTTTTTTATATGCATTGGGAAGTTGTGCATATATCTTTTCAGCAAAAAAATAACTTTGAGCAGTCAAAAATGAATATGGTGAATCGCTTGCTGAAAATCGTGGATACATAGCAGCAACCGGATTGCCGGATGCACCAGCTGCAATATCATCTGCAGACTCAAATATTTCTACTTGTGCTTCATTTTGAATGGCTGCGTATGCAGCAGAACAGGCCGCTATCCCGCTTCCAATAATGGCTATTTTCTTCTTTTTATTAGAAGAAATATTAGGCACAGAAATACTTAAAAATTTTTTTCCAATTAGTTTGTGACGCTTTTTACCAAAACCTTTGACCTTATCTACTTCAAAACCAAATTTTTTTAATCCTCTTTTAACAAATCCTGCTGAGGTAAAAGTTCCAAAAGTTGCGTTTTTTGCAGATAAAAATTCAATGTATTGAAAAACAGAATTGCTCCACATTGATTTATTCTTGCTAGGATCAAACCCATCAAGATACCAAGCATCAATTTGATTATTTTTAAATCCCAGAAGATTTTTTAATCCTGATTCAACATCATTTTGAATAAGCGTTAATCGAACTTTAAGCGAGGGGAAGTAAATTCTCTGTGTATCATTGTGAGAAAGATCATAGTTCTCTAAAAAAATATTACAGATTTCTTCAAGCTCAGGAAATGCGTTAATAATTTTTAATAGTTGCTCTCGGGAAGGTAAGGCCTCATCAATAGCAATATATTCAAGATTTTGAATACCTGAGTTTTCATTATTTTCGTGCCAAAATTTTGCAGTTACGAAAAAATTTAAGCCAAATCCAAATCCAAGTTCTCCAATGTGAATTTGAGAGCCATTTCTAATCCTTTCAAATAGTTGATTAGGCTCAATAAAAATATTTTTAATTTCTGCAACAGCATCATCTTGAAAAAATCTATCTTGATATTCGTTTGAATATGGCAAATTGTCTTCCCATTTAACATCTTGATGTTTCTCTTCAAATGGATTTTTAAAACAGCTATGATGAATTGGCATTTAGGAGCAACTTATGAAAAAAATTAGTACTTTTCTACAAATATCTATTATATGCATTCTTTCATTTGGTTGCTCTAAAACTGATTCAGTATCAGCACCTTTAGGAGAAATAACGACAGAGGTAGAAAAGCTTTTCAACCACTCTGAGGAGTTTACTCAAAACATTTATTCTTATGAGAATGGCATACATGCAGCTGTGGGATATGGAATTGCTAATTCCTATTTAATTGAAGGCAATGAACTAAATATCATTATTGATGCTACCGATAGTGTCTTTCAAGCTGAGAAAGTATATGCAGCATTCAATGCTATTAACTCCAATCCAATAGCCGCAATTATTTATACACATAATCATGGTGATCATACTTTAGGTGCAAAATATTTTGTTGATCAACAAGATGACTTGCCTTTGATTATAGCTCATGAAACAACAGCAAAATCTGTTGAAAAAATTTTTGGAATTTTAAATCCCATCATCTCATCTCGCTCCTCCAAAATGTTTGGGACCATGCTTCCAGAGGAAGAGGTGGTTAATGTAGGTATTGGGCCCTATTTAAGTGTTGGCCGAAGCGCGCCTGGATACATTAAACCAAATGTTACTTTTGACAATGAATTAAAATTAAATATTGCTGGCATTGCATTTGAATTCATTCATGCACCTGGAGAAACTGATGATCAAATTTTTGTTTGGTTGCCAGAATATGAAGCTCTTTTTCCTGGAGATAATATATATAAAACTTTTCCGAATCTTTATACCATTAGGGGAACCTCTCATAGAGATGTGAATGCATGGGTAAATAGCCTTGATGCAATGATAGCTCTTGAACCTAAGTATATATTTCCAAGTCACACATTACCTTTTTCAGGTGATTCAGCCATAGATACGCTAATGATTTACCGAGATGGAATACAGTTCATTCATGATCAAACTATCAGGCTGATGAACCAAGGGATGCATCCAGAAGAGATAATTGAAAATATAGAATTGCCAAAAGCTATTGCCTCCTCTCCATATATGCAAGAGTTTTACGGTACTGTTAGATGGTCGGTCAAAAGTATATTCAATGGTTATTTGGGCTGGTTCTCTGGGAACATCTCTGAGCTTGACCCTACTTCAACATTCAAAAAAGCCAATTTTATTTCTGATATGGTTGGAGGCCCTGATGCATTATTTGCTGAGCTTGAGAATGCTATTGTCAACGAAGAAATGCAATGGGCATTAGAGCTATCAGATCTTTTATTAGCAATAAATTATCGGTCTTCAGAAGCAACCCAATACAGGTCTAAAGCAGCTTTTTATCTTGGGACTATGGCAGCGAATCCAAATAAAAGAAATTATTTTTTAAGTGAAGCCCAAAGGTTAATTGGCAGCCAAGAGACAGCAAACATTATTCCACCTGAAGCCTCTATGCTCGATCAGATTCCGATAGAAATGTTTTTTGACGTTCTTAGGGTTAATTTGAACCCAGCCAAGGTTGACCCAAATAACGTAATCACTGTTTGTTTTGAATTTTCATCTGGTTTAACCAAAGCTATGATTTTAAGAAATCAGATTCTTCAAATTAAAAACGATTTGCTTGTTGACTGCTCTATTAACATTAAAACGGATCAACAGATCTTAAAACAAGTTTTAGCAGGAATTAAAAATCCAATTATGGAAATTGCTAATGGCAATTTGATTGTAGATAAGGACTTAGAATTCCTTAAGCTCTTAACTTCATTTAGGCCTTAGTTGGGATATCTTTGAAGGCTAAACCTTTGTCAGCTCTAGGATCCTGTGGCAAGCCTAAAACTCTTTCAGCAATAACATTTCGAAGAATTTCATCTGTTCCACCAGCAATCCTCAAACCAGGAGCGCCTAACCATGCACCTTGAAATGAACTTACTCCATCCTTCTCATCTATGAGCATGCCAGCCATATCTCCAGAATCAATTCCAAAGTTACCAATTGCTTGAAGCTTATTTGCGCTAACTATTTTTGTGATTGATGCTTCTGGACCAGGCGCCTCTCCCTTAGAAAGAGCAGATATTGTTCTGAATTTTGTATATTTAAGACCATTGGCTTCACAAAACCAATCAGCAAGCTTTTCTCTTACTGAGTTATTTTTAATCAATGCTTCTCCAGCATCGTCCTTGGTTTTAGAGAGAATTAATGCTTCTTCTATATCGGAACCTCTAGCATCTCCTACAGCTAATCTTTCATTCATTAAAGTGGTGATAGCAACTTTCCACCCATCCCCAATTTCACCAAGGCGTTGAGCATCAGGAATTCGAACATTATCAAAATAAACCTCGTTAAATCCTGAGCCACTGCCTGACTGCCCAGTAATTTGTTTAATAGGTTTCACAGTTATTCCAGGTGATTTCATATCAACAAAAAAGAATGTAAGCCCCTTGTGTTTTGCTACATCAGGATCGTGGCGGACAACTAAAATACCAAAATCAGAATAATGCGCGCCTGAAGTCCAAACTTTCTGCCCATTAATTATCCAGTCATCTCCATCTCTTTCAGCCTTACTTCTCAAACCAGCCACATCTGATCCAGCGGCAGGCTCTGAAAAGAGTTGACACCAAATTTCTTTTCCCTCAGCCATGGGCGCTAAATATCTATCTTTTTGCTCGTCTGAGGCATATTGCATCATCACCGGTCCACACATACCAAGGCCAATTTCAAATATGCCTCCTGGAACATCATATTTTGCTTCTTCTTGCCCCCAAATAATTCTTTCGATAGGCGAAGCTTCTATGCCTCCATACTCTTTAGGCCAATGTAGCATAGCCCAGCCAGCATCATATTTTTTTTTCTGCCATGCTTTAGCAACTTTCAAATGATCTGCCAATGATGGTTCGCCTGATCTTGATATGTTACTTCCACTGCTTTTGCTCTCTTTTAGTTCAGCATTGGCCTCTAACCATTCCCTGCACCTTGCTCGAAATTTTGCTTGTTCTGGTGTATCGTTAAAATCCATAATTTATCCCTTTGCTAAAGTATTTGTTTTTTCTAAGTTTGAAACTAATTTTTCTTTCCAAGTTGATTCAGATCCTGCTAAAACTGAAAGCACTTTTGAACGTTTATAAAATAAATGACAATCATATTCCCAAGTAAAACCATTACCACCATGAGTTTGAATATTTTCTTTTGAGCATAATTGAAAGGCTTTAGTTGCACTTACCCTTGCCGTAGCAGCTGCTAGGGGCAGCTCGGCAGATTCTGAGGACAATGCCCAAGCCCCATAGTAGGAATTTGATTTCGCTAAAGTAAGGGCAATATACATATCAGCTAGCTTATGCTTTATTGCTTGATATGATCCGATTTGCCTTCCAAAAGCAAATCTCTCTAAGGAATATGCTTTTGCCATATCTAGCGCAGCCTGCGATCCTCCAACTTGCTCAAATGCAAATAAAACTGCAGCCTGATCAAGCAGATGCTGAATGGAGGTCCAGCCGTGGCCAGACTCACCAACTAGTTTGGAAGGGGTATCTTTAAACTCAATTTTAAAAAAAGCTCTTGAGGTATCAATATTTTTTTGCTGCGTTATCGTTACTGAATTATCACTAAGATCTACTAATCTTAAATCAGGCCCATTGCTTGATTTAACTACTACAATCATATGAGTAGCCATTCCTGCATCTGGAACTGCAATTTTAATACCATTAATTTTTTCAGATGCCACTGAAACGGTTAGATTGGATTCTGTTGTTTGATGCATTTGCTCTGCTATACCATAGGTTCCGACAACTTCACCAGAAACAAGTTTTGGCAATAAATCAGATTTAATTTCCTCACTACCAAATTTAATAATTGCTTCAGTAAAAAAATAAACAGATGAAGAGAAGGGTACTGGTGCAAGCGATCTTCCAAGCTCTTCAGCAATCACACATAGTTCTAAATGTCCTAAACCCAAGCCTTCGTAGGCTTCAGGAACTCTAATTCCAGTCCAGCCAAGTTCGACAATTTTTTGCCATAGCTCTTGGTCACCCTCCAGAGCGTTATCCATGACTTTACGCGCATTTGCGAGACCGCCTTCCTTATCGAAGAATTTCTTAGCTTCATCTTGCAAAAATTTTTGGTCATCTGAGAAATCTAAATTCATAATGTTGTAATATAGTTCTAAGTTAAAGATTATAGTTCAAAGCCATATTAGAACATATAATTTAATACAGTTTAACAAACAAGAACTCATCACTTATGAACATGAAAATCTCAGCCACTAAAGATGGGGAATCTCATAGCAACATAAGTTCTAGTGGTTTATTTCTTGGAATTGTATTTGTATCACTGTTGATAAGTATTCTTGCCCTATTCGTCTGGGTTAATGATCTTTCTCAAGCTTCCAGTAATACTAACTCGGAGGTTGAATCTAGAATTTTAATTTTAGAGGAACAACTTCAGTTGGCTGATTCGACTTCTACTGAATTTTTATCTGATATCAATTCCCAACTCCAATTTCTTGATAAAGAAATAAGGAAATTGTGGGATCTGAGCAATAAACGCAATAAAGTTAATATTGCAAAACTTACTCAAGATATCGGTAAACATTCCACTGCTCTTAAAGAGATTGCCGCGACTCAAACAAACGATCAAATCAACATAAAAGCAATTCAAACTCTGTCACAAAAATTACAAAACAGAATTGCAGAATTGGCTCAAGCTAATCAGGAAAGCACTGCGATCAAGAATAAAATAGATGAACTTAATAAAAGTGTTTTGTTGCTTGAAGAAAATATTCAAGCTTTTAATTCTTATAGAAGGCAAAATAATGAAATGCTGCAAGACATTCAACTACAGCTTAGCGCAACAAAAAATTTAATAACTGAGTAAAAATTTATTTTTTACTTTTAAGTAAAAAGTTTGGGGTTTTATAAAAAAAAAGGTATATTTTGATCTATACATCTTCAATTTGTAGGGGGATACCATGAAGAGATTATTTGCATTAACCACAGTCATTGTCTTCACAGCAATGCCAGCTACTTCTTTTGCACAAGATTCTAATCTTGTCCTTGAGGAAGTCGTTGTTACAGCCACCAAGAAAGAAGAAAATGTTCAAGATATAGCTCAAACAGTTAATGCTGTTTCCGGCTCGGCTCTTGATGACTATCAAATCAGGGATCTGGGTGAGTTAGCTCAGCTTGTATCAGGAGTTGAATTTACTAAGATTGATCCAAGAAGACAGACCATTATTATGAGAGGCCAAAAGCTTGATCCAGATGGTGGTAATGATCAACCGATTCAGGGCTATGTGGATGAAATGCCACTTAGAACAGGTGAAATGTTCATGCAAATGTATGACACGGAAAGGGTTGAGATACTAAAAGGTTCTCAAGGAACTCTTCAGGGAGTGGTTGGTTCAGGTGGAGCTTTGCATATTTATACAAGATCCGCTCAAGTTGGAAGTGGTGAGCGTAATGGCTATGTAAAAACTACTTTTGCAGACAACATGACTTCAATATATGAATTTGCAAGTGATTTACATCTTTCAAATACATTAGCACTGAGAGTTGCTGGTGTTTCAAATAACAATAATGGTACAGAGGTCAAGAATATTAGAACTGGCGTTGATGAAAGCCATTCCTTCGAATCCATTAGATTGAGTATGTCATGGGAGCCATCTGATGAGCTGACTCTAAGATATAAATATCAAAGGAGCGAAACTGATTCAATTTATCCTCAAGCAGTTGCTGGTACAGATGGGACTCCAACATTCGCCCAAAGAGTAAATGGTGTTAGACCATTTCTTCCTGCTTCCCTAGCTACACTGCGCGCCCCTGAATTCAATGATATGCCAGCAGAGGGATTTACAGTCGAGGACAGAACTGCAGTGCAGTATCATGATCCTAGACAAAATAATTCAGCCTTCTTTCATAATTTAATGCTTGATTATGATATGGGAAGCCATCTATTAGCTCTTAGGTATTCTGAATCTGAGTCTCATGTCATGGGCATTTTAGATAGAGACTATCCCGGAGCCTATACCTATGGCTACCCTCAGGAAGTGAGGACTCTTACTAAGATTGATACTATTGAGGCTAGGATATCTAATCAAGATAGTGATAAGCTGGAATATACCTTTGGATTATTCTCTAGAGATTCTCAGACTTTTACAACCTATGACTTAGATCGTTCATATGTTGTGACTGAAATATTCCCAACTATTATGAGGCCAATTGTGGGGTTTGATGCTAAGACTCCTTTCAATGCATGTAATGCCGGCAAGGCTAACCCAGCAATTTATGCTGACTATAATGCTTTTTTATATTGCACTTTAGTTCCTGTTGATGCCAAGGTTGAGGCGGTATTTGCAAACTTTAAATATAATCTATCTGAAAAAACATTCGTTCAATTCGGTGTAAGAGACCAAGAAATTAATAATTTCCAAGCCCTTGATGGGTTTTTGCCGATCACACAAGTTGTTCCAGTTACTATGGGCGGTGGTATGACTATTCCATTTATTTCTCCAGACCGTCAAAGCTCATCTACTGATTCAACAACTGGCAGCTTTAAGATCGGTCACTATCTAAACGATGACGTGCTTTTATACGTTGCTTCAGAGCAGGGATTCAGAAGAGGCTCAATTTCAATTCTGACTCAATCTGTCTCGCCCTCATTAGCTCCATTTGGGGATGAGGAAAGTGATATGGTTGAGATTGGTATGAAGGGACAGTTTTTAAATGGAAGACTGAGATTAAATGCATCATATTATGACTACACATTTGACGGATTCCAGGCTAAGTGGGATAACGTTACAGCTAGAGAGCTCACTGCTGCTGGCCCAGGACCATTACTGCAAATCCAGGGCGGAATTTTTAACAACAATGATGCCACTCTCTCAGGTATTGATTTGGATTGGGCATACATTGTCAGAGAAAATCTTGTTTTGGGAGGAAGCTATACTTCTGTAGAGAGCGAGTTTGATGCTGGATCAGTTGGTTATGCAAATGATCCAAGCTATACAGGCATGTTAGCTGCAACTAGAGATGTAAGTGGCGAGCCTTTAAATGATGCTGCTGAAAGCTCCCTGTCATTTTATCTTGAGCATAATACTCCTGCTTATTGGGGTGGTGAACGCTATACGAGATACAATGTTAGTTGGAGAGATGCAAGATCATCAAGAGTCAATTCTGATCTAGAAATTAAGGCACTATATCTAGCTAATATTTTTGTAGGTTGGAGGTCAGCAGACGAAAAATGGGATGCTAGTTTATTTGTAAAAAATATAACTGATGATGTGGACTTGACTCACATACAATCATATTACTCTGATTACGCTATTGCTGGTGGAGACAGCCAACCCTCTGAATTCTATGCTGCTAATGGAAATGCAGGAAGACAGATTGGAGTAAATCTTGTTTATAATTTTTAATTAATTATTTTTAAAATCAAAACGGCAGCCTTGGGTTGCCGTTTTTTTTGTTTAAGTTATTTATGAAAAGAAATTTATTTACAATCATTTCGCTCCTTCATTTATGCAGTTTAGAAAGCGCTGAGTTGCAAGTATATGCCAATGAAGAAAGGCTTCCATGTAAGCTCTTTGTAAAGGAAAAAATCCCATTATTTGGAGATTTGCATGTCCATACCTCTTTATCCTTGGATGCAAATACCCAAGGGACTTTAAATACACCAGACGATGCCTACAGATATGCTAAAGGTGAATCTTTATATCTCCAGCCATATAATGAGGATGGGACCAGTTCAAGAATTTCAAAATTAAGACAACCTCTAGATTTTGCAGCGGTTACTGATCATGCAGAGTTGTTGGGCGAGGTAAGGATTTGCTTGGATCCTCAAAGTCACAAATATACCAGTCTTCAGTGCATGGCTTATAGAAACTTACCTAAATTTGCTTATTTTTACATGAATGCAAAAGCCAGCTTGGGTAGTCCCTTAGGAATATGTGGCAAATCACGAGAAGTATGTTTAGATGCAGCGCAAAAACCTTGGCAGGAAATTATACAGGCAGCTGAGAATCACTATGATAGATCAGAAGCATGCACTTTTTCGTCTTTTATTGGATATGAATGGACTGGCGCGGTATATTCTGGCAGCAATCTTCATAGAAATATTATTTTTGAAAGCTCAAACGTTCCGCACCAACCTATTAGCTTCTATGAAGCACCCAATAGAGCAGAATTATGGAATCAGCTTGATCAAGAATGTCAAAATGACTGCAATTATATAGTGATCCCTCACAATTCTAATTTAAGTAATGGCTTTATGTTTGAAAAGCCAAATCAAGATGAGATATATCTCCAAAATATCAAGGAGCCACTGGTAGAGATTTTCCAGCATAAGGGCAGCTCGGAATGTGCTACAACTTCCATGGATCCATTATGTAATTTTGAACAGCTACCTTACAAAGATTTTAGATCCAAATTTCAAAATGATTTCTCCAAGCCGCCAAAATCTAGTTTTGTTAGAGAGGCTTTAAACACAGGGCTTCTTTTACAGTCACAACAAGATATTAATCCCTTTAAACTTGGCATTATAGGGAGTACTGATACGCACTTTGGAACTCCAGGATCTGTTGATGAGGACAATTTTCTTGGCGGCGGTGGTGCAGGAAAATCCTACAGAACGAAAATTCCTAATGGCTTACCAGATGATGTCGAATTTAATCCTGGAGGTTTGGCAGTCGTGTGGGCTGAAGAAAATAGCAGAACTTCGATCTTTAATGCTTTAAAACGAAAAGAAGTTTATGGAACTTCAGGACCTCGCTTTTTAGTTAGATTCTTTATGGGAGAAAATCTTAGCTTGGATCTATGCAATAGAGCCAATGCAATTCCTTATTCCTATGAAAATGGTGTTCCTATGGGTGGTACTCTGGATTCTAACAATATCTCTAATGCTAGAATCTTTGTTTCTGCCAGCGCCGATACGTCTCTAGAGGCTCAATTTATTGAAAAACTACAAGTTGTCAAAGGTGTTGTTCGTGATGGAAAGGTTGAAACCTTTATACATGACATCAAATCAAATGAGTCAAGTGATCTAGATTTAAATTCTTGCAAAGTTACTGGCAATGGAGTTCGATCTATGTGTGCAGTTTGGGAGGATCCTAATTTTGATCAGGGAGATGAAGCTTATTATTATGTGAGAGTGATCGCTAATAAATCTTGCCGCTGGTCACATGACCTGTGTATAAAAAATCCCCAATATTGCGAAGATGAAAATGAGATGAATATACCAAAATTCATTCAAGAAAGGGCATGGACATCTCCTATATGGTTAGAAAATTTAAAGGATATTTGACACATCCTTAAAAAATATGTTCCATTAGGTTATGAATAAATTAGCTTTACAGTTATTTCTGGTGTTAGCTTTCATTCCTATTGCAATATTAATTAGCTCTATCATCATAACTTTAGCTCCCTTGTGTTGTTGGGGCCTTGCCATTAATGCGTACCGCTTTGGAAATACTAAAGAGTTGTATTTTTGGTTAGCAATGGGCGTGATAGCTTTTTTCTTAGCATTATTTGTTTTAGGTGTCTTGTAAGTGTTAAAGGCATGCATTGTTTTTTCTGCTGCGTGCTTATTTGCAATAGGATGCTATGTGATGTTTAAGCCTGATCTCAGTGATTTGGGATTAATTCCTGTGGTTGCGACCAATCCTGAGACTGCTTCTGAGTTCAGATCATTATTTGCAGGTTCATTCTTAGCATACGCATATCTTCTATTACGCTTTGCATTTTCCTACAATCAAATATCAATAGCTGTAAGCATTGCCTACATAATGGGTTTTATAGCTTTTGGCAGAGTCGTAAGTTTTTTTTATGAGGGCTTTAATTCTTTTGGACTGATTGTGTTCATTGGTGAGATATTTTTAGCATTAGTCTTGATTTTGGCGCATAAAAAAAGAAAAAATGAGATACCTTATTTTTAACTTTTAGTGATTCAACAAAACTTCTTAACATTTCTTGATTCTGTAATATAATTCTTTCTCTTCTGGGGATGTGGTGGAACTGGTAGACACGCTTGGCTTAGAACCAAGTGCCGAAAGGCGTGGGGGTTCGACTCCCTCCATCCCTACCAATTGGTGTATATTCTTATCACCTTTGCTATTATTAGTTCAATGAAAAATTTATCGTTGCTAGTATTACTTTTTTTTATATTTTCCTGTGCTGAAAATAATTCTTATTCTAAGAGAGTTCTTAATGCAGATACCGAAAACGAATCTTGGTTATTGCATGGCAGAACCTATGATGAGTCAAGGTTTAGCCCACTAAATGATATTAATGATTCAAACGTAAATCAGCTTGGATTGTCATGGTCTTTTGAAACAGGGACTAACAGAGGTCATGAAACCACACCCATCGTAGTTGATGGCATGATGTTTATTACTGCCCCATGGAGCGTAGTTTTTGCTTTGGATGCAAAGAGTGGGAAAGAAATTTGGTCATTTGATCCCGAAGCAGATAAAGCCTGGGCTCGAAATGCTTGTTGCGATGTGGTTAATAGAGGGGTTGCTGTTTGGGGTGATCAAGTTGTTTTTGCAACCATTGATGGTCGTTTAATTTCTCTTGATAAAGAATCTGGAGAGTTGAACTGGGATATTTTGACAATTGATAAATCAAAACCATACACAATTACAGGTGCACCAAGAATCATAGATGGGAAAATAATTATTGGAAATGGTGGCGGAGAGTTTGGAGTTAGAGGTTATATTTCTGCTTATGATGTCAAAGATGGCTCCATGTTATGGAGATTTTTTACTGTTCCTGGTAATCCCGATGAGCCTTTTGAATCGGAGGCCTTAGCCAAAGCTGCTGAAACATGGTCTGGTGGAAAATGGTGGGAAATTGGTGGTGGAGGAACAGTATGGGATTCTATGGCATATGATCCAGAATTAAATCTTCTATATATAGGTACTGGAAATGGCTCTCCCTGGAATAGGTATATACGTAGCCCTGGGGGCGGCGATAATTTATATCTTTCATCTATCGTTGCAATTAATCCAGACAATGGGGAATATGTTTGGCACTATCAAACCACTCCAGGAGATACCTGGGATTATACTGCCACTCAACATATGATCCTTGCCAATATGGACATTGATGGCGAGCAAAGAAAAGTCATTATGCAGGCTCCTAAAAATGGTTTTTTCTATGTAATCGATAGAACATCTGGCGAGTTTATTTCAGCAAATAATTTTGTACCAACTAATTGGGCCTCTCATGTTGACCCAGAAACCGGAAGACCAGTAGAGATAAAGGAAACTAATCATGAATTACAGCCAGCGCTAACTACACCTGGGCCACTAGGTGGTCACAATTGGCATCCAATGTCTTATAGCCCCCAGACTGGTTTAGTATATATTCCAGCTCAAGAGACAATATTTATCTACTCAACAGACACTGAATTCAAATATAATCCAAATACATGGAATTTAGCCAATCAGATAGAAATGAGCTATCTTCCAAAAGATCCTGATGAGTTAGCTATGGTTGATGCAGCAACGGTTGGTTATTTGCTTGCCTGGGATCCTAAAGAGCAAAAAGAAGTTTGGCGAGCTCAATACAAAAGACCATGGAGCGGAGGCGTTCTTTCAACCGATGGCAATCTAGTTTTTCAAGGAACATCAGATGGAAGATTTGTAGCATATGCTGCAGATTCTGGTGAATTGCTTTGGAGTGTTGATACTGGACAAGGCATTGTAGCTCCTCCAATAACCTACAAGATTGATGGTAAACAATACATTGCAGTGCAAGTTGGTTATGGTGGTGCTTATGCTTTGACAGGTGGACTTGAGTCACCGAATGAAAATCCTTCTAGAGATGGGAGGATGTTAATTTTTGAAATTGGTGGAGCTCAACTTGAAAAACCAGTTGCTACGATAGCTCAATTAAATCCTACTATTTTTGAATTAAATTCAGATGCCTTAGTAATTGCTCGGGGTGAATATGAGTATCATGAGCATTGTCAATTTTGTCATGGAGCAGGTGTTATTGGTGGAGGAGTATTACCTGACTTAAGGATGCTGGATGCTCAAGGCCACGCTTCATTTTTAGGAAGTGTCTTGGGTGGAATTCATGGAAGTGGAATGGCTTCATTTAAAGATGTATTAAATCTAGAGCAGGCTCAACAAATTCATGAATATATCAAACATCAAACAGTTTTAACTGGCCTAGCTACTGCTGCAGAACAATAAAAAATCCTTAAGGACCGAGTGCATATATGAAAGATTATGATTTTATTATTTTAGGTGCTGGCTCAGCTGGCTGTGTTTTGGCTAACCGTCTTAGTAAAGACCCAAACACATCAGTTTGCTTGATTGAAGCTGGCTCAAAAGACAGTGATCCAAGATTGCATGTGCCTATTGGCTTTGCTTTTGGCATGACACAAAGCAAATATAGTTGGTCCTATGACACGGTTCCACAAAAAGAATTTGAGAAAGTTACAGTAACTGAACCAGAATCAGTGGTGGTAGATTCTGCCGGTGGTACTCACAAAATGCCTAGTGAAACTCAAGAACATAGGAAAGGTTTTCAGCCTCGAGGTAAAACCTTAGGTGGCTCAAG
>Ga0255758_10000795_pt1 | contig 34485 bp, 30 predicted proteins | sample 011ome_24_FD_179958 | JGI IMG/M metagenome (GOLD analysis project Ga0255758, IMG submission 179958) | Coastal salt marsh microbial communities from the Groves Creek Marsh, Skidaway Island, Georgia - 011513CT metaG (version 2) | ecosystem: Environmental > Aquatic > Marine > Intertidal zone >... | reverse complement strand
TCATCACTTTACCATTTCCTTTTACATCTATGTATGTTGGTACTTTATTGCGATTGATCGAATGAAAGTATTCATGCAGGGTAATAATTCCCTCCTCCCCCAAATCATACAACTCATATTCACTTACAGCTTTTCCATCTATAGTAAGATCGTGACATATGACTAATTCTCCGGTTTTACATATGTTCACGTCCAACTCTATCATATCAAATCCAACCTGTGTTGCTGTAAATAATGCTTCTTTTGAATTATCTTTGAATAAATTTGAATATCCCCTATGTGCTATTAGCATATTGTTAGTATATTATTCCAGTAAAAAATAAGTAAACAATATTTTCATCCATAATGTAAGTCTATTTTTCAGTTTTTATTTCTTCTTCCACATCAGTTTTCTCTTCTGCTTGTTCTACCACTTCGCTTGTTTCAGGTTCCTTAAAATGATCATTTGTAAAAATGTTGATATCTCCTATGTACTTACGCGTTTTCTTGTACACGAAATACCTATTCAAGAATGAAATTTCCTTTTCATTATCACTCATTTCTAATGAACTTCCCAGTTTATTCTTTTTATACTTATCATTTATTAAACCTGCCTCTTTAACGTGTTTAAATAGATCAGAGAATAAACCATTGCTACTATTCAGTCCCATAGATTTGATTTCGTCGCTAGGAACAAGCGTGAACCCGTAAGCATTCATGAGATCATTAAAGTATTCATAATTCACAAGATATTCACGGAATGTTTTATTAATTGACTCCTGGTATACATCTACTGAATATCCAATGCAACTTCCATCATTATTAAAGTCTTCTCTATCGTATTGTTTTGTAATCTCCCACATAATTTTCCCAGTGCTATCACGCAACACCTTACCCTCGCCTTTATTATACCTTTTCAACATATCAAATAATATTTGACCATCATAAGAAGTACCTATGAAGTATCCTCCCAATTTTGTGCACTCTACTACATTTGATATAAAATTTTCAAGAGTATACTTGCTTTCGAAGAAGTAATGTACAGCGAATTGACATGACGTTATTTGAAAGCCTTCACTTCCTTTACCGTAGTTTTTGAATAAATTATATCCCATTTTCATCTTATCTCTGGATCCTTTACCAAATATGGCATCATTGATCAATCTATATTTATCATCTAGTAATGCATCGCCTGCTCTTATATTTTTACTACTATCTGCACCTGCGAATATCATCTCGGGAATACTCTGATTGCGCATAGCATAATTCAAGAACCTCGCACACGCTCCATCCTTTTTATTTTCAATATTGTCTCTCGAAATATCTACACCATACACAAAACTCAGTCCGGAATGGATCCATTTTGGCATATCACCGCCTTTCCCAACAGCAAAATCCATGAGTGTGTCATCTTTTTTGGAAACCGTGTCGATCAATAAGCTCTTTACTACGAGATTATGAAAATCACGCAATGCCCTTGTAGACGTTGAGTTTGACTTTCGATTATAATACACATCGTCATCTGCTTCGATTGGTATATTTGACCCTGTTGTGATCATTTCTTGTGTCACAGGATTATGAATTGTGTTCCAATTGTTGTTTGCTGTGTCGTAGTTATTACCAAAGTTATTATGTCCGTCTCTCAATTGTTGTGTTTTATCATAACGAACTCGTAAAGGTTTCCACTGGAAGTGTGGCTCCTTTTCATCAAGATCGTATGCAAACTCTACAATTGTATTATCTTGTATTAGTTCGTTTTCAGATGTCATCAATTGTTGCGATCCATTGGAATCATAAGATAATTCTACATTACACTCGTAAGCCTTCTCATCAAATGGTTGAGTAGGAACAAACAGCACTGGTCTATATTTATCCACATCTCGCTTCATTTTTCTCTTCGCGTATTCACTCGAATAGTTTTTACTGTTATACTCTAAAACATCATTTAAGGGGTCAATATACCCTCCTGAAAATCCACAATACAAGTGTATATTTTTGTACATTCCTTTACTTAGCGATTCACGCTCAATATCCTTACCATTATTTTTCGCGTATTTGACCAAGAAGTCAATGGTGTTGAACTTCGGAGGTTTCCATTTAAATGACGCATTCCATGTAATTCTTTTATTTGCTATAGGAATTGGTTTATCTGCAGGTGTGAAGATCAGTCCGTCGATTTCATATGGATATAGATTATCTTTTTGTCTCTGCATGATGAAGGCACAATTGTTGAAAATACTGCCTTCTTCATAACTATAAAATCGCTTGCTTTCCACTACAAATGCATTTTCTCTGACATTTACACCAGCATAAAGTTTCAATGATGCAACAATTTTTTCTAATAAGTGCAATCTACCTATTCTCTTTCCTTCTTTGTTGGTACCTACAAATATTTCGCTTCTCTTATCTATTTTATTCAATACATATACATCAAATGCTGCGAATAGATTGATAAATTTCCCGGACTTATCATATTTGATGTGTTCGCCGTCTAATACAGTATTATATACCCCTTCGACTTTTGTATGCATACCAGTATATTGAACATTCAATTGTGTATCAATCGTGTAGATTGTACCCTTTCCGTCGATATACAATAGTTTTCTAGAACCGTCTGCTTTCTCCGTGACGGTATACTTATGACGAATGTTGACGTCATCACCAAATTCGTTTTCCTGTATATTTAATAATTTAAGTGTTACTGAAGAATATCCTATAAAGTCCGTCGGTCTAACTTTATCGTATGAGTTTTCAATACCAAACAACTCTAGATATTCGCTTTTCTTAGCATTCATTTCTTTGTACGATATAGGATATTTAGAATCCTGAAGACCGCATAATATATATTTTGTGAGTATGCGTAACATTCGGACGACTTCGGTTTGTTCGTAATTGTTTATTTTGTCATTATCTAATTCAATCTCTATTTCATAGCGGATATTACTGTCAAATACCCCAGATCGCTTCATATTTTGTGCCATACTTTTACTGTTCTTTACGAGACTGAAATGACACTTGAATGGAAAATCCGGATGAATATACTCTATTCTGTTAATATATCTATAATATTTTGAAATATTTACATAGTTGTTCATCAATGTATTCATCACGTGAGGATCATCATGTGATATCTTCTCCTCCAATTGGAATGATACTCTAAAATCAAAATCCGTATTATCAAATGGTTTATATTTTGCGCCGTTTTTTTTCGGATAATATTTTTTTACAATACCTATATGTTCGGGTTCTTTTTGGATGAGATTCAATAAGTTTTCATTTCTGCAATAGTTTTGGATCATGTGTTCTCCTACAAGTTCCAACCTTATATTTCCTATTTTTTTGTCAGTATTATCCATACTAATTCTCATCATATTATCACCATTCACATTATCGCTAGTAAAACCATAGCTTTTTAATTTGGAAATAGTATTATCAAATTGATGTTTGGACATACTTCTATCTTGTTTCGTACAAAATCGAACCTCGCATTCCTTATTAATATGGTCTCCTGGTGTATCGATTTCATATTGAATATAATCAAATACTAAATTATCCAGTAATTTGGATTTATCGTTTCGTGACATTATATACTACCAATATTTATTTTTAATATATAATCAATTTTATTACTATTTACAAAAAAAACTATTCAACTTGATGGCGATATAGTTATACAGCTCGTTTTTTTTCAACTTCTTATTGTTATCATCTGTCAGTGATATGTCTAATTGATTAGCTATATCAACTAGTTCATCCGATTTAAACGAACCAACTGCGCCAATGGGTTTCTCGTAATATTCTACACGATATCTATTTTTCTCGTAATTTTCCAACTCGCTTGTATGTATTTTCTCGCATCCATACATACCGTTCACATAATGGATGATGTAAATATCTTCTGTGTCCTCTGAAATTATTTTATGATACATATTGTCCTTGATAAATATGAAATTAATCTTATATAAAATACATAATATTTCGAATGTCTTGAAATCAATCTCAGGTGTTGACAAGAGACTACTACTTACCTCGTCTATTTTTTTTAATTTATAGTCTTTAAATATTGGTTTGGAATTTTTGATTTTGTCCACTAACGCTACTTTGAGGTCCATTTCAATCGTATAAGATTTGGAACCCACCATATTGTAATCAACATATCCATACCGGGTAAAATAATATATCCAAAACAGTTTATCATTTTGGTATGGAATAAATACCGATTGCGATACCTTATCATTCTTGTATTGTTTTACCTTTGGAATGGGTTTTACCTCATCTATATAACGTGTAAATGTAGAAATATTTTTACACGTTAGCATATAGGACTGTAAGTTATTGACATATTCTGACATATAGTAATTGTACGTAGTAATATGTTTAAGTAGTATTCATATATTATATCCATCGTACATTGGGATATATGTTTATATAAATACGGACGGTAGTAGATATTTTAGATTATGAACAGACTCATGACTATTTTCTGCGTTTATATCTAAATTCATCTCCACAATATCCATTCCTACAACGTTTTCATGTTGTAACAAGTTGTCAAGTATAAATTTAGTTGCGTACATTTCTAGGCCTTTGGGAACAGGTGTTCCGGTTGACGATATATATGATGGGTCTAGAGCATCCACATCAAACGAAATATGTATTGGTGCACCGTCGATGAATTTGCTTAGTCTTCGATAGAATACCATAGGGTTCTTGTTCACTTCACATGCTACGGCGTAGTTGATTTTACGTGTAGAGAGTACCCTCCATTCGTATGGGTCAACGTCACGAATACCGATGTAATATAAATTTTCAAAAGGTAGATAATTCTTGATGAAAGGAAATGAATGATTCTTGTCTATACCTGTTAAGAAGGATAATGGCATACCATGATAATTTTTCGTGGTAGAAGATTCGTATGTATTTATATCTGTATGTGCATCAATCCATATAAATTTTACGTTTTTATGTTCATTCAAAGAGGAAGCACCTGTTGCTATGGTAATGGAATGATCCCCTCCTATGTTTATCGGCTTCGCATGCTGTGAACAAGTATCATAAATTTTTTGGCTATTTTTGAATATATTATTTTCGTTATCTAGATCTGCATCAATAATTTTATATTTTGGATTAATAATGGACTTTGCGAAAGAAGGAAAATTTTTCACTCCTTTCTTTAATTGTCCCGCATAGGATGAACATAATATAATATTTCTCATGCTTATATATTATATTATATATTATATTGTTCTATATTAGTTTCATTAGAATTGTTCTGAAACAGTTTCTTCTGACACATTTGCATTCTGATTGAAAAACTTGAATTTCAATTGTCCCTTCTCGTATTCTATATTATTTAATTGTACTTCTTGCTCGTCGGTGTAGTCAATGTAGTGAACAATTCTATCTACGATTAAATCGTCTAGTTCGCTCATATTCACGAAGGTACCGTAATTATTTTCATTCAAAACTACTTGATATTGCTTTAATAATTTCAAAATCTCTACATGATGAAACTTGGACATTCTATCTATATTCTTGCGAATATTTTCTAATTCTCCAACCGATCTCATATTATATACAGAATATTTTATTTTATTTCTATTACATTTTTTGGGAAATATTATATATATGAATTTGGTTGGATAAAGTATCTTATGCCGAGCATACCTCACATTCTTCTGGCTCATTATTAATTACTACTTTGGAAGGTTCTATAGTAAACTGCTGAGCCTGATGCTTTGCTTTTCTCCTAAGATAATACATTCCTGTCTTCAATCCACTCTTCCATCCATAAAAATGCATAGAAGTAAGAGCTTTATAGTTAGGATTTTCCATCCAAAGGTTCAAACTCTGACTTTGGCATATAAAAGCTCCACGTTCACTAGACATATCAATCACTTTTTTCATCGACATTTCCCAGACAATCTTGTATTTATCTTTAATATGTTGTGGAATAGAGTCTATATTCGCTATACTTCCACGATCTTCGATGATTTTATTTTTAATAGTCTCATTCCATATATTCATATCAATAAGATCCTTCTGCAAATGTTTATTTACAATCATGAATTCGCCCGCCATTGTTCTTCTACTATAGATATTACTTGTAAATGGCTCGAAACATTCATTATTTCCCAATATTTGTGATGTAGATGCTGTCGGCATCGGAGCTAGTAATAATGAATTTCTTATACCATATAGCTGAATGGAGTTTTTGAGAGTATCCCAATCGAATTTGCCTGATGGAATTGTATCCCACAAATCAAATTGCAATATACCCTTACTGGCCGGAGACCCTTCAAAGGAAGAATAGCTACCCAATAAATTATCATCATCAATCATTAATTCCTCTTTCGTAGGAATTAAATCAATCCATTCTGTCTCGGAAAATTCCTCTGAAACAATATCATTATATTCCAATATACCAGATGGTAAGTCTTCTATTGTTGTCTGTCCATACAACTTTTTCACCCGTAGGATACTTTGTTGTCTTAATATAGCCAATTCGTTCGACATTTTTATAGCAGCATGATAAATAGTTTCAAATATTAATTTATTTACCTCGGATGCCTCGTCACTTTCAAATGGTAGATCCATTAACGCAAATGTATCAGCTAATCCTTGAACACCAATACCAATTGGTCGATGTTTCAAATTACTTGTTTTTGTTTTTTCAGTTGGATAATAATTAGTATCGATGATCTTGTTCAGGTTTTCCGTGACTAGTTTGGACACTTCGTGCAATTTTTCATAGTCAAAAGACTTATCTTTGTTCACAAATGTCGACAACGCAATACTAGCCAAATTACACACTGCGGTTTCTTGTGCGTCGGAGTATTCCATAATTTCCGTGCATAAATTAGAGCTCTTAATGGTACCTAGATTTTTTTGGTTAGATTTTTTATTCGCTGCATCTTTATACAAAAGATAAGGTGTACCCGTTTCCATCTGACTATCCAATATTTTTAACCAAAGTTCTCGGGCATTGACTTTCTTCTTAATAAGTCCGCTATTTTCATATTTAACGTACAAGTCGTCAAATTCTTCGCCATACACATCTGACAACCCTGGACATTCGTCAGGACACATCAAAGTCCATTCACTATTTGTTTCTACGCGTTTCATAAAAAGATCAGGAATCCAAAGAGCATAAAATAGATCACGAGCTTTCAATTCTTCGTCACCGTGATTTTTACGCATTTGTAAAAACATATCAATATCTGCATGCCAAGGTTCTAAATAAATAGCAAACGAGCCATTACGACGACCACCACCATTGTGAACAATGCCATTATTGGTCATGTAGTTGTGAACCTCTTTCATTTGTAGATCATAAAGTGTTCCGTTGTAATGGGATGTTTTGATATTTTTTATTCTCGTGTATACAAAATCATTACATCTAAATTGTTTTAAAAACTCGCCACTCTTCTCAATTTTCAATAGTTCACAAATTGTTTTTGTTTGCGGTATATTCAATACATAATTAATTTTTTTGTGCTCAATCGATCCATTTTTTGTGTGATGTTTTGCACCAACAAGATCGTCTACATAACCACTTGTCAAAACCCCCATTCGAAGCAATAAATATCGCATGACTTCAATCAAATTTAATGAAGTACTTTCGAATACTAATTCTTTATGCTTACAGTCATCTGCATCGATGATACCTTTAATGATATGTTGTGATTTTTGTATAGGTAGATGGAGCCATTTTTTAGTGACGTGTTTTTCTTTAAACTCATCGTAAATATCACTATGTCTAAAAGGTAAAACAATGTTTTTATACCATTGAATTCTACGCATGTTTCCATTATCAGATATTTCATATTGTACACATTTCGTTTCCAGATAGATTTTACAAAAGTTGAGCACCTCTACTTTACGTGTATTATGAAGTTCAATATGACCGGTCTGGTTATGTGTATTATAATGTCCATTACCTAACATGATACCATAAAAATAACAGTCTTCATTCGTAATTGATGGTACATCAGACACATATTTTGGAATACTATATGCAATCATAGATTTATCATTCAATTCCTTTGCATCTATGTAGTCGTGTTTAATCGTTCCTTTTTCGATCTGTTTTCTAATAACTTCGTCACTCAGCCTTTTTTCAACATTCGATAAACATAACACCGGATGTTCTCCTGTGATTTTCAATGGAAATAATGAATGCATCGTTTCTATTTCATATATCATTCCTTTGTATGGATGTTCCAATACATTTTCAATTACTTCGTGTTTTCCTTTGTCATTCACTATTTGTGTTTCACCTGCAATCACGTGCTGAATTTGTTTAGGTCCCTGTAATGTGTATAGTATTGTTTCGGGGATTAAACACTGATCCACGTATTTTGCTGTATTGTTAAAAACACGCATCATAGGAACAATACCATTAGAAGTTCCATTTGTGCCTCGAATGTGACTTCCTTTGGCACGAATGTTATGGATATGTAATCCAATGCCACCCGCATATTTTGATATATTGGCACAATCCTTCAACGTATTATAAATACCGTCAATACTGTCTTCTTCCATGGCCATGAGGAAGCAAGAACTCAATTGATTCCTAGTGGTTCCTGCATTAAACAGCGTGGGGGTCGCATGTGTAAAATACTTTTGCGACATGAAATCGTATGATTTTTTTACTTTATCTAAGTTATTTCCGTGTATAGCAACTGCTACTCGCATCCACATATGCTGTGGACGTTCCATAATCTTACCATTAACACGATATAAATATGCGCGCTCTAAGGTTTTAAACCCAAAATAATCTATGAGATAATCTCTAGAATAATCAATATAATTTTCCAGTTCGTCTATATTCTTCATCACGCGTTGGTGATACACTTTGTCCACAAGAGAAGACTTTTTCCCATGTACATCGGTAAATTCAAAAAGCGATTTGGTTACCTCTTGAAAAGATGACGGAGTATTTTTATGATGATTAGAGATAATGATCCGACTTGCCAGAGTAGAATAATCTAAATGATGTGTACTTTGCGATGCACAGTGCTCGGCAGTCAATTCATCTATTTTAGTAGTGTCTATTCCATCGTACAATTGATCAATTATTTTTATAACCAAGAGAGAGTAATTCAAATTAATATTTTCCTCAGACCCAATAGATTTTACACGATGAAGGATTTTGTCAAACGATATTTCCTCTAATTTTCCGTCCCTTTTTTTTACCTTCATTTCTTGATCATCCATGTATCGTAATAAACGATGAAAATTCTATATTGTTTTAATTAATCTAATATTATTTAAATAGTAATGATTGTCATATGTATATGGATAAATATTACAAACTATTAGGTATTCAATCAAATGCAACAGACGAAGAAATAAAGAGGGCATATAAAAAAATGGCTTTGAAATGGCATCCGGATAAAAACAAGAACAGCCAAGAGTCACAAGAAAAATTTAAACAAATATCTGAAGCATATGAAATACTTACCAATAAACAAAACGTACCTCGTAATGTATTTCGAGGGAGTCATAACCCATTTGCTAATCCACATGACATATTTGCTGCTTTCTTTAACCAAATGCATCCTCAACATACCAGACCACAGGGTATGAATATTCATCATTTTCGTGGAGGAAATATACCTGTAAATATAAATATATCGCATAATGGTCGAACCCACCAACCTAGCGCAAGGATGACATCACGTCAAGTTCAAACTATATTCGACGGGGATTTAAAGATAGAATTAATTACAGAAGTCACTGGGAATACTGTAATTAAACAAAAAATTATCACCAATCTAAAAACTGGTGAACGTAGAATTGAACCCATATAAATGAATGGTCTATAAGTTAGTGTCACTATTATCCTTGTCGTCATGAATTGTATCAACTAATGCATCGTCAGCGCTAATAGCGGTTGATAACTTGGAGGATAAATTAACATGACATTTATTTTCGGATATATCAAAACTCGTTTTCCGAACCCTTTTTTTTGGAGCACGATGTTCATATCCATGAACTTTTTCATGTGTGATGATATCCCATGTTTTACCCATTTCAACAACAGCTTTAGCGAACCATTTTTTGTTACGCAATACTAGTATGCAACTAATTTCATCCAATTTCCAGTAAATTGTTCTCATGAACATATTGTCTGCATGATTTACAAACATTTGTTTTTCCCACTTATCAAAATCTCCATGTATTGATCGTGTATAATATTCATACAATGGTTTGTTTTCTTTGTAAAACAGTAGAATTATACCTTTCATTTTACCATCTGCGCTTTCGACATCGGAACCATCCAACATGAAATCACCTTCATTGTCATACTCAACAAATCTGGTTTCCAGAAAATCACACTCGTTTAGATTACAAACTTCCATTTGCAATTGCATTTGGATCCAGTATTCCTTCTTTGGTATTTGTGTTATTTCACGATTTACAATATTTTTAATTTCTAACATTCTTCCATATCTTTCACTGTTCGGATCTATGTTTATTCCATCAGGAGAAGCGCCAATGTACTTTATTTTCTCGTGTGGTATACATCCATATTCACCGATTTTGGTATCATAATACGATTCATAAAGCATGACAGAGAGGGGTTCATATTTTTGTCCCCAATGAAGTGGGCTCTCTGTGTTTACAAAATCTCCAGATGACGCTTTTATCACATACGGTTTACATTTCTCATAGATGAGACTATTCAATACTGCCGGCGAATCAAATACCTTCCAAGCACTACTTGCTGTTATAATTCCATGTCTGAATTCATACCACTCTTTCGTTCGTTGATCGGGCTGTATGACATTATCACAACGTTTTATCTTTTCTGATAATACATCCTTTTCAACATTTACATTTGATCGAATAAATGTAGATTTATAGCTTCGAATAGGAATATGTTTTGTGTAGACTAATTTAATTGCTTTGCTTATAAATATACCAGGGGACTTTAGAAACTCGTACAAGTTTTCTTCAAGTTCATATTGGTTTTCTATTGCGCAAAATAACATGGAATTCATATTTTCATATAATATGCTCGAAAAATTTTCTTCACAAATGGATATCGTATGTGAGTTTATAAACTCAGTACATATATCATATAGATAGTTTAATATCTCCTCTTTTTGTTTTTCCAAGGAACTTTCTATGTTCATCAACCTATCGAAATGTTTTTCGTACAATTCTTCGTCTGCATTTATTTCATCTACACATTTGGTATCGGTTTGAATATATATCATATCTATCGGTAATTAGTTATATTGCCATTAAATCTTTATTATCAATTTTTAGTTTTTTCTTTTTTGTGTGGTTCAATCGCGTTTTTGAGGGTAAACTTTTACTCGCTGATATGCGTTTTTCCTGCTTCAAAATATAAGTACCTTCCACTTGTGCCAAAGATGGGATCTCGGTAATAGTTTGGTTGGGTACATTATATGTGACATCTTTCACCTTTGAGAGTCTACCATTGTCAATAGCTCTGGTAAGTATTTCTAGTACAGTTGCTCTTGTATCCTCGTCTTGAAACTGATTTTCGCAGAAGAATTGTATTTTTTGAATCTTCTTACTTTTGTCTAGTTTGTTCCACGTAGATCCGTTGTTTACAATGCGCTCATTATTCAATAGAGCATCCAATTCTTTCATCGATGTGAAATTTTCTGTTTTGCTCTCCATGCTATATTATGTGCATTTAGATTTAACTCATTTTGTAAATTAATATATAAACACATTTTATTCAATTATACCTTTTATAGCCGACATTATGTTTGTATTATGATTTGTATTATATATTCATATAATAATGGATAAAAAAATTGTAATAGATGGGAAAAACAATCGTTATCACGTTAACAAACTTATTCGAAATACAAAAGATGATATGAAAAAGAATATTCTCTCTGTTGATGAGAAATATTTCCGGGCTGAAGAACAAGTCAATATAATCAATGGAATTTATATTAATTTAGATAAACAAGTGGAAGGGTTACTCAAGAAAAAAATAAGTGGGTATAAGCAACAGGATAAATTAAAAGAAATATTCGATGAAAATAGTTTTATAACTTACGCACAAACCGTAGATCTGTTAAAATTGTCAGAATGTAAGTGTGCCTATTGTCACATTCCATTGTTACTTTTGTACAAAACCAAAAATGACGGAGATCAATGGACTTTAGATAGGATAGATAATACGAAAGGTCACAACTTTGGAAATGTAGTTTGTTCGTGCTTAGACTGTAATATTCAAAAAAAAGATCGTAGTCATGATAATTTTATGTTTACAAAGAATTTGACAGTCAAAAAAATATAAATATTATTCAATAAGTAATAGCAATGGATAGACCTGATTGGAATACCTATTTCAAAGAAATCGTGGAAGTGACTGCTAAACGTTCCCCGTGTGATCGAATGAAGGTTGGATGTTTGTTAGTAAAGGACAATAGAATTATTAGTCAAGGCTACAATGGATTTTTGCCAGGATGCCCCCATCGAAGCATAGTCAGAAACAATCATGAACAAGCTACCGTTCATGCAGAACAAAATGCTATTTGTGACTGTGCTAAGCGCGGGGTATCTACAATCGATTGCACTGCATATATTACTCATTATCCATGTATTATCTGTATGAGACTTCTTCTTGCGTCAGGTATCCGAAAAATTTACTACATACACGACTACAAAAATGATGAGTTGGTTACTTTATTTGCCGATCTAAAAAACGTTCAAATATACAAGCTTTAATATATTCAATATATATGTATTTTAATACGATATCATACATATATATTTTTCTAATTATTATAATACATACACACTCTAATCCCATGACCAAAAAGTTAATACTAATACGACATGGAGAAAGTTTGTGGAATTTTGCAAATTTATATACAGGTTGGGCTGATGTAGGCCTCACACCAAATGGTATTGACGAATCGAGAAGAGCTGGAAAGATAATTCTAAATAATAACCTTATCCCACAGATTTCATATACATCTGAGTTACAAAGAAGTATTCGTACAAATAAATTATTGACTGATGAAATACAGAGCTACGGATTGACAGACGGTATAGATGCCTTCACTACTTGGCGATTGAACGAGCGACATTATGGGAAACTAACTGGTCACAATAGAGAGAAAAAAGTTTGGAAAGGTAGTTATTTTGAAATGCCTCCTCATAACATTGCTTCAATACAAAATTTAAACATCTATACAGGAGCTGGATACAATCCTGTATATGGCGAATCGTTTTATATGACATATTTAAGGACAATGTCTTTATGGAACACCATTCAACTACATATACAAGAGGGGAAAATGCCTTTAATTTGCTCACATAAAAATACATTGCGGGTGTTAATACAACATATCGAACAAATAGATAAAAGTAAAATCAGAGAAATAGAGATCCCTAATACCACACCAATTGTATATGAATTTGACAATCATATGCAAGTAGTTAATAAGCAAATTTTATACAATTAATTAATCGCATAGATTGTTTATGGTCTTTAACACACTATCTGGTGTTACAGAAATACTATCAATACCTTCATCTATCAAAAACTGACAAAATTCTACTGAGTCAGAAGGTTGTTGACCACAAAACCCTACCTTTACACCATGTTCTTTGTATGTTTTAATGGCTTGACTAATCATACGTCTATAACTCACATTCTCATGATCGGATAAATGAGTAATTTTCTGGCTATCTCGGTCTACACCCAGTGTCAATTGGAGCAAATCATTTCCACCAATGGAAACTCCGTCAACGTACTGACTGAACCTATCCGCTTCAATTACATTCGATGGAATTTCACACATAAGAAAGACTTTCAATCCGTTTTCCCCTCTGACCAGTCCATATTTTTTCATTGTCGTGATAACATCTTCACACTCTTGAGGAGTTCTGCAAAATGGGATCATGACAACTACGTTCTTCATGTCCATCGTATTACGAACATATTGAACTGCTTTACATTCCATTTCAAATGCTTTTTCATATTCTTCAGAGTAATAGCGAGAGGCACCTCTCCAACCAATCATGGGGTTTTCTTCATCTGGTTCGTACACATCTCCACCTAATAAATTTTTGTATTCATTAGACTTGAAATCACTAAATCGAACAATGACATCATGAGGTGTAAAAGCGCTAGCAATTTTGGCAATTCCGCGTGCAAGGCGTTTGATGAAATACCACTCACCATTCACATGCCCCCCAATCATTTTGTATACTTTTTCTTTGAGATCGTCTGGTAAGTTTGGGTAATCAATAAGTGCTTTGGGGTGAATTTTGATGTAATTATTGATAATAAACTCTAGTCGCGCCAGCCCAACTCCTTTGTTTGGTAACAATGAATTCGCAAAACTAGTTTCGGGGTTTCCCACGTTCATCATCAAATTGACGGGTAATTGTTTATTTTTATCCAACGTCATTTCATCAATATGGTAATTCAAGCATCCGTTATATATGATACCTTCCTCACCATCCGCACAGAATATCGTGCAGTCTTTTGTGTCTTTCAATCGAATGGTACAATCGTTAGTGCCAACTACAGCATTAAGTCCCATTTCACGTGCTACGATTGCTGCATGGCAGGTACGTCCTCCTTTATTTGTAATGATACCAGATGACTTCTTCATAAGTGGTTCCCAATCTGGCGTGGTCATATCAGTGACCAATATATCACCTTCATTGAATTCCTTATATTGGCTCAAACTTTGAAGAATTTTAATATTACCAGAACTTATTTTTTCTCCAACAGCTACACCTTTTACTAATACATCACTTTTTTCATCTAAAATATATTTTTTTATTACCAAATTGTTATCATTGGAGTGAACTGTTTCGGGACGCGTTTGTAATATGTAAATTTTATGATCCACACCATCAATGGCCCATTCTACATCCACTCCTGTTTTCCTGCCAAGAAGTTCACTATATTCATGTTCTAGCAACAATACGTATCTAGCCAAAGAAACAGCTTGATTATTGGTCATACTATAATTTATTTTTTCTATCATACTTGTCTCTATTTCCATAGTTCCTCCGGTGGTACCATATACAATTTTCGTATTTTTTGACCCCATTTTTTTCATGACTATGGGATCTTTTCCGACCACAGTCAATGTTTCTTTATTACATATGATTTCGTCTGGCTTCACACCGCCACTAACAACAAGCTCACCCAAACCAAAAGACGCATTGATAACAATTGCTTTGTCATAACCACTTTCTGGATCAATTGAAAAAGCAACACCCGCAGAGCCAATATCAGAACGAACCATTTTTTGTACAGCTACACTAATTTTGACGTCTTCATAAGGAATATTATGAGAATGGCGATAAGATAAAGCTCTCACGTTAAATAATGACGCAAAGCATTTTTTGATATTTGATACGACTTCCTCGATACCGGTAACGTTAAGAAAAGTATCTTGTTGTCCAGCAAATGATGCATTGGGTAAATCTTCTGCTATGGCACTGCTTCGAATAGCAACGTCAACGTTGGTCTGGTTATATTTTTTACACATAAGCAAGTATTCTTCTGTGATTTCCTGGTACTGAGTTTCATTAAATTCCCCGTTTGATATAACCTTAATCAAGTGTGCAGATTTTTCTTCAATATCAGAGAGATTTTCATAGTCTATTTCCTTAACAGTATTCTCTATGAACTCATGTACTGAGTTTTCTCTGATAAAAGTATCATACATATCTGTGGTGATTGCAAACCCGTCAGCAACTTCAAAATTTAATTGTTGCGACAACCTCGTTAACTCACCCAAAGAACTACATTTTCCTCCCACTAAATGTTTATTATCGTAACAACAATCTCTAAACTGAATGATATTCTTCATGAATTAATGAATTATTATAATTTAACAAAAAAAACTTAAATAATAAGAGATAGAATATACAAATGTCGTATTCTACCCAAAATAGTCTATTATTAAATAATTTATTACAATTCTATCAAACAAATACTGATTATTTGGATAAAATGTTGAGTATTATCAACGGAGACTCTCAAGTATCCTTAAGAATTGTAGATTGGTTTGCTACTAATTATGCTAAAAAAAATTACACGGTATATGATATTACAGAAGAGGATACCATTCGTAGGTTCAAGGTCTATAACGACTACAAATTGAAGTTGAAAGCGTATTCAAAAAAAAGGTTTGATCCTTTTTGTAGGTGGGATAGGATCAATATTCCGTACAAAAATGGCAGTGCAATTCAGACAACACTAGGACAATTGAACTTTTTCAAGTGGGCAATTGAAAATAAAATCCTAAATTATATCGAAAGTAATTACGATCAAATTGAAAACGACATGAATGCCAGAAATAGCACTTCCAAAAAGAAGGAAAAGATAATCTCCGATAAAAAAACAAGAAAGAAACGTGAAGAGTTATCTTTACTTGCTTCAAAATCAATTAAGCGTGAAGATGTAGAAATTACTATAAATTTTTCCTAAACTACTATTTGTGTGTATGATAATGTTGATTAGTTTCTATCATTATCATAAAATATTATTTGCGTTAAAATTATATTAGACTATTTATCGTTATATTATATCATATGGGAAATACACAATCCCTACAAAAAGTATCATTTCAAGATATGATACACTGTGTTGAACACAAATATACGATTATCACTGTTATGAAATATGATGACGATTTATGTTTAATCAAAGGTACAGTACCGATTATTAATGAAGAGTCTGTAATCAATAAAATTTACAGCGCAGATCTCTCTACACCTATAGTTATCTACGGATATAACAGTTGTGACGAGAATGTAATCAAGAAGTATATTCAATTGAAAGACCTAGGATTTACAAACATTTATGTTTATCCAGGAGGTATGTTTGAATGGTTATTGTTGCAGGACATATATACTGACAAGTACATAAAAACGAATTTGAAAGAAATGAATTTATTAAAATATAGACCAGACAACTTGATTATAGAAAAAAATTGATTTAGAAAAATCAAACAGATACACTATACATTTACTTATACGAATCATGAATTTGTCTCAACGTAAACTGAATAGATCTGAATGGAACTCGGTAGAAATACCCGTTTCCGAAGAGGAAAGAGCAGTAATCGACATGATTTCTCGAGGTTATTATGAACCTAATTACACGCACAACCCAACAAAAACAATCATGAACTTTTTGAAAATAGAAAATACAGAAATAAACGACAAGTATATTTATCATTATTATTTGCATGATAAAATCAGTAAGATGGCCAAAAAATACAGTATCGACTACAATGTTGATTTTAGTATTAATAAAAAGAAAATTAGCAAGGCAAATATGATGCGTATTGAAAATAATAGCAAGGAAGTGCTCAAGTCAGACGTGGAAATTTATGAATTCGCTCTTTTAGAAATCGTGGGCAAGCTACTGAAATACAAGTATACAGACAATCATAAATGGTGTGTACATTATTATACGCTTGCTAGGCTCTTCAAGTATGATCTATACACTGTGAATAGTAAATTTATGGAATTTGTAAAGCATATTCTTTCCCTCTATATAGAGGATATTGAACTACTGGCTATCATTGCCAAGGGAAAAGAGTACATTGAATGCAATGAATATTTGCTCAAATATGCACCCAACAAATTATATGCTCATCAAAAAGAGATTATGCAAATCTTTAACAAGGATGGTATTCATGCAGAAAGCTCGAAACTAGTCATGTATACGGCTCCTACCGCAACGGGTAAAACATTGACACCTATTGCATTATCCCAACAATATCGTGTAATATTTGTTTGTGCAGCGAGGCATGTAGGCGTGGCTTTGGCAAAGTCTTCTATTTCAGTTGGGAAAAAAATAGCTTTTGCATTCGGATGTGAAACGGCAGATGACATACGGTTACATTATTTCGCAGCAAAAACATATCAACGTAATAGAAGAAGTGGGGGTATTCAAAAAGTAGATAATAGCGATGGTGTCAACGTAGAAATCATGATATGTGATATAAAATCGTATTTGTGTGCGATGAGATACATGTGTTCATTTAACGAGGAATTATCGCAAACAAATAAGGATTTATTGGTTTTCTGGGATGAGCCAACAATTACCCTCGATTATGAGCATCATGAATGTCATTCATACATCACCGATATTTGGCGGGAAAATGAAATTCCAAATATTGTGCTATCATCTGCGACACTACCTACCATAGAGGAACTTCATACTACAGTCGATGATTTTCGTTCAAAATTTGAAAATCCATCTATTCATACTATTACCAGTATGGAATGTAAGAAAAGTATACGTGTTACTAATGCTAATGGAGAGGTCGTGGTGCCTCATTTGCAATACAAAAATTTTGCTGATTTACAGAGTTGTATTCAACACATATCGGAAAATTCCACATTGTATCGATATTTGGATTTGCACGAAGTATGTCGGTTCATCGTTCATATTCAAGATCTGGATATTGAACTACCTGAAGAACTCGATGTGGATGAATATTTCAACTCTATTTATGAAATTGATATGGAAGGTATAAAACATTATTATTTCAAAATTCTGAAACACTTTCCTTCCGCTAAATGGGAAGATACGTATGAATATTTCCAATCTATGGAGAGAACCCGGATCCCAATCAATACATACTTCTCAAAACAAAGTAACGGAATGAACATAACTACATGTGATGCGTTTACACTTACCGATGGACCTACTATATTTATCGCCGAAGATGTGGAAAAAATTGCAAAGTTCTGTATTCAGCAATCGAAGCTTTCGTCGCAAACAATGAATCAGATTAATCAAGATATATTATTTAATAACAACATTAATGACCAAATTTTGAAGTTAAACAAGTTGCTAGAGAATATTATCCAGAAGGATATTGATTCTGGTAATGAGAAGCGTCTACAGAAAGAGTCACAATCTACTGAAGTAAAGGAAATACGAAGAAGACTAGATGACTTAAATGCTCTTTACAGAGAGGTGACTATTGATAAATTGTATGTCCCGAATAGTCTACCCCATTTACAAAAATGGTATAATGATTCTGTACATAATGTATTTACTTCCGACATAACCAACGCTGATGTACAAAGAATTATAGAGTTGTCCAATGTAACTGATATATGGAAAATACTCTTGTTGATGGGTATTGGTTTATTTTCAAAAGATCAACCTATTGAATATACCGAAATTGTGAAGGAATTTGCTGACAATCAGAAATTGTACCTTGTTATCGCCAATGGCGACTATATTTATGGTACCAATTATCAGTTTTGTCATGCATTTATTGGCAAAGATTTAGACAACATGACGCAAGAGAAGTTAGTTCAGGCTATTGGACGCGTAGGGAGAAATAAATTGCAACAAACCTATACAGTTCGTCTTCGTAACAGTGACATGATTGATAAACTATTCCTGCCAGAAATTGATAAAATAGAAGCTAAGAATATGAATAGACTCTTTTGTTCCTAATGTAAAATTAAATAGTTCATGTGGATGAAAATCCTGTTTGAAGAAATGAAATATACGCCTTCAAATAAAAAATTCTTTTGTGTTATGATGAATTTTTCTTTTTACCGTTTTATAATTTTCAAGATATAATTAAATGCATGAATTGTACATAAGATAAGAAACCGTGGCGTATTTGTCATAAGTAAATGTTTATAAGTCATCGTATCGGTCAAAGTTTCATTCATATTGATATGATTGTGTTCGGGAATGGTTTCTATTCTTCCCATTTCATTTAAATAATTCCTCCCTATTTTTTGATTTACTATGAATTTATTGAAACAAGGTTTCACTTGTTGTTTGTATTCATACATTTCCGGATGTATGATTACAAATTGCCCCCATTCCTCATCTTGACATGGTTGTTGTTGCAACATATTATACTTTGCAAATATTTTTTAATTTCATTATGGAGTAAATTCTTATGTCAATTTTAGTGATTAGAAGAACGTTTTCTGTCTCTTTGCTTTGTATAAATTAAAATGCACACTAATTGGATTCAAATATTGCGTCAAATAAACAAGCGTTGTCACAATCATTATGTTCAACATGACGACAGAGAACCTGCTTTTGTTAGCATAAAATAAATAGATAAGCATTATGAGTATAATGATGAAAAAGAGTTGAGCAAATATAAAAAGATATGTGAAAATCGTTACGCACAATTGACCAATATGTTTGTTTTCATGTAAAAATTGGAAAAATACGCATCCATCATTCCCGTTCGGTTCGAAATAGTATTCGTAAAATGGTTTTACTCCAAATAATTTCATGAAAATATCTACTACATACTGGGGAAATATATATATGATCGGTATTCTAGTAAAACATTTGAATGAATAGAACGGAGTGAAATTTAAATTCTCTCTACTTCGATGAACATAAGTGTTGTGATCGTAGACTGTATTGATCATATCCACTATTTCATTATTATTCATACTCTGAACATATGCACCTCCTCTAGCAAGTCTTAACCCGGCCTCAATAATATACTCACCTCTGTATTGCATATTCACCACCCCACTGTATCCGACCATATATTTGTTTACCCATTCTGTAATATGCTTGGGTGCTTCATTATTCGGAGAAATATACTTGTAACTTTCTGTGTATCCATTCTGCTCTTTAGAATATAAATAAGTAATTTTGTAAATAATATTTCCATTTAGTAACACGTAATCTGTCATATTTTCAGTCCCTTCGATATATTCTGACCACATCATGTCATCAATGTGTTTGTATTTCTGCAAGTGTTCGTATGAAGTGATTTTAAAACAATTTTTACTACTCGCACTTTTATGTCCCCATCGAGGTTTTATGAAAATAGGGTAATTTACGCTACTAGTGGGGGAAATGTTTTTTGGGTCACCGCACGCCAAATCTTGAGATTGTGCTACCCATAACTTATCGTAGACAAAGTTGTATTTTGGATACAACTCGAATGCTCGTTTATCGAACATAGGTAGTCTTTTGGTGAATGATATTTCGAAAGGATCAGTATATGGATTAAAAAATCCCATGATATTACACCAGGTATCATCATAAGGTAATATTTTTTTATATAGTTCCTCCATGTAAAATGAGCAGAAAATAAATTCAGATAAATAATTTAGTTTCATAAGTCAAATTCCTAAACAAAAGCGGTGGTAAAAAATAAATTACGTTAGGTACATAATTTATTATTTATGAAATATGATATTTGATATTAAGTTTTTGATGCTATAATTAGCACTAAAACAAAGAGTAAAACACTAGGTGCTTAGTTGGAGTAGGCAAGACCACCCATGCCACTCATCACGCGGAGCACATTGTAGTTGGTAGCGTAGACACGAACCTTGGCGGTAGCAGTTCCCTGGACGGTGTTGTTGGAAAGGACAAGCTGAAGGGTAGCGTTGTCAATACGGGAGAAATTGCAACTGCCGGAAGGCTGGTGCTCCTCAGGGCGAAGGGCGAAGGAGTACACGTTGATACCGGAGTCAGGGCTGCGGGAGTGGTGCTGGAAGGGCTGGACGGTGTCGAAGTAAGATCCCTCGCGCTCAGAGAAGCGGTCCTGGCCGTTAAGCTGAAGCTTGGCAACAACCACAGGGTTCTCACCCCAGCAGTGCATGTCAAGGGCGGTCTCGGCAAGCACGAAGGTACCGGCATCGGAGACGGTGGCACCGTCATTAGAGTCGCCGGTAGGCGAGGTGAGCTGGAAAGATTGACCTCCGGCGGTGTTGGTATCTTCGTCCTTAATGACAGAAGCAAGAGACTCGGCGCTTCCGAAAGCCTTGAAGGAAGGAGGAAGGACGTCGATAGCGTCGGTGTAGTTGAAAGCCTGAGCACCCTTGGCAACGAAAAGCTCCTTACCGCTCTCCAAAGAAGCGCAGTAGTCAACGTTAGCATCAGGCTGGGCAACCCACACAAGCTCCTTACATGGGTGATTGAAGTTGAGCTTGATCTTGTTGGAAGAGGAACCAACAGACTCGTCGCCAGTGAACTGGAGCTGCTCAATCAAGTACTCGTGAGGGTTCTGGGCCATTCTGCGGCGCTCATCGGTATCAAGGAAGATGTAATCAACGTAAAGGGAGGCGGCAACAAGGGACTTGCTGTACTGGGTGGTATCCTTGGTGGTACCATCCACAGCCCACAAGCACTCATCAAGAGGGCGGAGATCAAGGTTGATCTTCACCTCGTGGTACTGAAGAGCGATCAAAGGAAGGGCAAGTCCGGGGTTGCGGCAGAACCAGAACTGAAGAGGCACGTAAAGGGTGGTCTCAGGGAGAGCCTTGCGAGGAGCGCACACCTGAGGAGCGGCACCAGTACTACAAGGAGTGTTGATATCGGCGTATGCGCTATCAACGGTGTAAGTCAAAGCGGTGGTGTGGCCAATCATCTTGTAGTAACCAGCCTTCTGGTTAGCAGACATGGTGAGCTGGGTCCAGATGTGCATCCAGTCGCCATACTGACGGTCGATGCGCTGACCACCGATCTCAACCTCCACCTGGGAGATGAGCTGGTGACCAGGGAAGTCCAACCAACGAGCCTCCTGACCAGAGGTTTTGGCCTCCACCTCAGGAAGAGTCACCTGAAGGTAAGTCTTGCTGGCAAGATCACCGTTACGGCTCACGGTACAGGTCACACGACGACCGAAATCGGCTTGACCGTTGAAAGTTTGTTCGATAGATTCCATAGAAAAGTTAGTGTATCTGCGGTAAGTCACCTTCCAGAAAGTGATCTGAGGATTACCAGTGAGATAGACGTCTTGAGCGCCATAAGCTACGAGTTGCATTAAACCACCACCCATTTTATAATATTGCTAAAGATAAAAAAAAAATGATTTTAAATTTAAATTAAAATTAAATTAAAATTCAGACCCAAATAAAACATCTGAATTTTACCTATATTCGCTTCGTGAAGTGTGATATATATCTGTTTCACTTCAGTTTCATGTTTTTCTCAATAAACTTTGTCAAGTATGAATCACGATACACTTCGCGCTTATTCTCATGTTTTTTCTTAAATATATAGAAGTCATTTTTTTTGTGAATAGTCCATCCGTCCTCTAAAGCGTTATATATAAAGTCTTTTTTGCAGGTTATTAACTTATCATTCATGTTTACGTTCATTTCGACATTCATTAAAACAGGCACATAAAAGATTTATAGGAATTTAACTTTTTTCTAAAGGAAATAAAAGATGTTCATAAAAATAGGTTTAATCTATATACAATATTAATGTATATATATTTAAAAATAAATATACAATTATCTTATGCCTTCGTTTAAACCAAAATGTGATAAAAAGCTAAAGTTTAATGTCACGCCCGTAACTTTGGATGACAAACATCAACATCATATTGATACATTCAAGCAAAACAATGTCGAAAAAATTCCAACCATGAAGCAAAAAATAATATCACTAAAGAGTGAACACAAGGCTTGTAAACAAATAGAGAAAAAATTAGAAATCGTGGACAAAATAGTTCAACTGAAAGAAGACATACGCAAATTGAAGAAACAAGAAAAAAGTTATTTGCTCAACAATGCAAATTTAATATTCGATTATTTCGAGGATAAAAAAAATGTTACAAATGATAATAATATCAAGAGTAAAAAACTGAATGCGTTTTTCAAGATTGGCGCTGAGGATCAACCTAAAGAAACAGAGAGAATTAATAATAATGTAACCAAGTATTTGTCAAACATAGATGATAAGTTTATCACATTTGAGAAACAAAAAGATAATTCATGTGAGGCATGTGGGAAAGGCGAAATGGTTTTTTCAGAAGTTGATGGGTTGTTGATCTGTACAGAGTGTCATAAATGTGACTTACTTTTGATAGATAACGACAAGCCGTCATTCAAAGAGCCTCCAAAAGAAATTTGCTTTTATGCATATAAGCGTATCAATCATTTTCGTGAAATTTTAGCACAATTTCAAGCAAAAGAAAGTACACAAATCCCAGAACAGGTAATCGAAGATTTAAAGTATCAAATAAAGAAGGAAAGAATCGATTTGAAGCAACTTACAAACTCCAAGACAAAAGAAATCTTAAAAAAACTAGGATACAATAAGTATTACGAGCACATACCATTTATAAAGGATATGATAGGCATCAAGCCTCCGAGTATGACACCTGAACTGGAAGATACTCTATGCAACCTATTTACTGAGATACAAGAACCGTATGCAAAGTACTGTCCCGACGATCGTGTAAATTTTCTGAATTACTATTACACGATATATAAACTTTGCGAGTTATTGGATCAGCGTCAATTTCTTCCATACTTTCCAATGTTAAAAGATCGAGAAAAGAGAATAGAGCAGGATGAAATTTGGAAGAAAATCTGTGGAGAATTGAATTGGGAATTTATTCCCACTATATAAATGTCTTTACCATTTATCGATCGTAAAAACATTTATAGAATAATATTATGCCGTATTGATATGTCGACTAATAACCTTTATATATTGAGTATTGTATTTGATACATGTTAAATAGCCTTGTGGGATGTAATGATCACTATTTTCATATTCTATACATATCCCACAAGTTACATCTAATTCACGATCGCAGAAACAAGAAGGAATGATGTAATTATTGAATACAAATTCATCATATTTGGAATCCTTGTATTGTAAATAAGAGAAATATTCATTTAATGCAATATATATATTTTCATTTACAATGTAAGTCTGGATGAGATTGATAATTTCGATGGGGAATTTATGTTCTATAAGAGTGAGTGGTGAATTCATCAACTATGTAAGTTGTGTCATCTTGTATTGCATTCAATTTTAACATGTATTTCTAAATAAATAAATACATGTTCACTATGATGAGAAATGGAACCGCTAAATTATTTCATCAATAATTTACAGCAATCGAGGGAACCCGACAAGGTTTGCGCCGATACCAAATCCTGCGCCAGATCTTGCAGATACCGCAACCGAGGGAACGAAAGCATCCAAGATACTGAATGTAGCCGCAGCAGTTAAGGAAATGAGAGCTACTTCATCGAAGTTGAGAGGCTTTTTGGGAATGAGACTAGCTGCAAGACCAACCATTAAACCTTCTACTAAGTACTTAATTGCGCGACGGAGAACTTCACCTAAATCTATGATATCGTTCATATATAAACTAATATGAGAAAAAATTAATAAGATATTCGTTAATATAACTTAAATATATAAATAATAATAATTCATATATGAGTTTCTCAAAGCCAGTGACAGAGAAAAATTACGTCGATGTATTAGACGAAGACAAAACAATTAGTGGACAAAAGTTTTGCTGTTTATCGTTTATTTCTCCCGAGAAAATTATTCGAGATAAGAATCAGTATTTCTTTGAATCGTTTGTAAAAACTTGGGATTATACAAAATCTGTTGAACTTTATAATAATTTTATTACCTTTATTTCGTACAAGTATCAACTGAATGTTGAAGATATCCAGACGGATCTAAAAGAGTTTATACAACAAGAACAAGAAAAGTTGACCAGTGAAAATTTGTTAGGTGATTACAAGAACTTTATTGAGAATAACGAAGAGCAACTACAGAACAAATTTAATGTCGACCACAAGTTCCAGACTAACGTGAGGGGCGTAAAGATTAGAGGTTCATACAATACACAAGAGGAAGCTGAAATGCGCGCAAAGCTTTTGCGGGAGACGGATCCTAGTCATGATGTATACGTTGGACAGGTCGGTATGTGGATGCCTTTTGACCCCGATGCTTATAAGACAGGAAAGGTTGAATATCTAGAGAGTGAATTGAATGATCTCATGCATGCCAAGAAGCAAAATGAAGACGAGGCTAAGGAAGAGTTTGATAGAAGAATTAAAGAGACCAAAGAAAAGGCTATGAAGGAAAATCAAGAGATTGCTGAAAAATCTGGGAATGTATTGACCCAAATCATGGAGGAGGGAGGTGACCTAGTGAATTTAAGTAAAGTGGATTATGAAGCTATTCCTGACTCTGAAGTGGCTGCAGAACCATCTAATGACGTGAAGCAAGAAGTGATGAAACATCAGAACGTGTCAAGAAATTAAAATATGACGCAAAAATATACACCTAAAAGATAATACAATGATATAGAACGTGATTGTATTATTTATCCTTAGTATCGTGAGTTCCTTCCTCGGTTCCTCGATTTGAGTTCCTTCCTCGATTTCTCAGGGAAAACGGTAACTTTTAAAAATGTTACTAGGAACCACCATCTCAAACCCTCATAATTTTTAACCTCAAACCGAGTTTGAAGTTAAAAAAAATCTATTTTTTAAAGAAATTTCATTAAAATTTGACAAAATCGCTTGAAATAATGGCACGAACAAAACAAACTGCACGAAAATGTACTGGTGGCAAAGCACCCAGGAGGTTCCTGCAAGCAATGGCAGCCAGGAAGTTCGCTGCTCCAAGACCCAGGAGACATCATCGTTATCGTCCAGGAACTGTTGCTCTTCGAGAAATCCGTAAATATCAAAAATCAACGGAATTATTGATCAGGAAAGTTCCTTTTCAGAAACTTGTTCGTGAGATAGCTCAAGATTACAAAATGGATCTAAGGTTCCAGTCTTCTGCAATTCTTGCTCTCCAAGAGGCGGCGGAGGCATATCTGGTTGGTCTGTTCGAAGACACTAATCTTTGTGCAATTCACGCCAAAAGAGTGACCATCATGGTAAAGGATCTGCAACTTGCTCGCAGAATTAGAGGCGACCGCGCTTAAGTGATCTATTGCGTAGTAGAAATGTAAATTTGGTAAAGATTTTTTAATACGTAGGTATAGGAACACCTATATTGGTTCTAAACTAGCTATTTTTTTAGGGTAGTAGGTAGTTTAACAAATTTTATAATTATGAGCACAATCCTGATGGAATGTATTATCTATTCGATTTTTTTCTTGATTTTCTTGTGGTGATTGTCTTTTGGGTTTTTTTCTTTCTTGGTCGTTCCATTTTAAATTACCAAGATGTAAAACATAACAATATACCTATACAGAACCTAGTAGGCTAATGTTCTATTCTAGAGTTCGCTAAACTTCAAAAGTTTGTGCGCTTCACATAACTATGATCGAAACTGCACAATATCTATCCTGCGTTCACTAACGCTTCATTATATCTGCGTAGGCGGACAAATAATGATGTAAGTGCTACTGAGAGAGCACATATTGTTGAGTAAACAATATTATAATTCATATCTTCAAGATAGTGTCTAACTTTTTTCAGCACATAACATTGGAGGGAATACATTTTTAACCATGCCGAACATTCGTACTGATTGTGAAAACTTTCAGCGGCTACATATGATAGATGGATAACACAAATACTCATAGAGGTAACAAGTACAACATATGAAATATTACCTACGATTGGCAACCAATAAGCGATATAGTTGTATCCAAACGGTGTGGGTACAAAATCACTCATCTGTATACTGTCGTTCATCACACGTTTCAGATTTCGCATCAATGAAGTCTTACATAACACTACTCCGCGTGTTGATACCTTCAGTCCTATCTCATTTGAGATAGACAAAAGTGCTGGTCGGTTCCACATGGATGGTTCCTTGAAGGGATCATCTATATCAACATCATCACCATGTGAATCCTTTTCGCTAGACCTCTCTTCATTTTCTTTGTGAAGCAAGGTAATAAGAAGATCTTTCGCTGAAGGTCTTATCATCTTGAGGTACAAATTATGTTTGAGGAATACAGAACGATTGTCGCACATAGTTCGTTTTTTGAGATTTTTTTCGGAACATGCAAATCTGGAAATACTGTACAAATACGTATCACAATTTTAACAGAGAAGATGACAGACGAAGATGAACATGAACATAGAGTTAGAGAACAGGTGATTAAATTTGCGGAGTCGGCGAGTGATGAGCAATTGGAACGAGTTTGGAATGAACTGTTTTTAAGAATGTGTGCTTTGTGTGGTGCCACGAAATCGACAAACCCTGAGAAGCCAAAGCTGCAGAAATGTGCAGGGTGTTTCTGTTCACGATACTGCTGTGTGGATCACCAGAAGCAGCACAGGAAGAAGCACAGGGCACAGTGCAAGGAGATTGCTGCGAAACATGAAGACATGAAGAAGACAGCTCGGTTGAATGAAGCATGGGATGTGGCAGTTGACTTCATTAGAAATGATGATATCGATGGGTTCAAGAAGGTGATGGATGAGAATGATGAAGAGCTGGTGAACTGGGGACATGATGAGCATAATGGTTGTACCTTACTAAGAGCTTTAACTGAGTTGGCTAGAGAATCATTCATGTCCATTCTATTGGAACGAGGTGCTGACGTCAATGCGAAGAGTGATCTTGGTGTTACTGCTCTCATGTTGGCATCACAAAAAGGAGATCCATCTTGTATATCCGTGCTACTGGATGGAGGGGCTGATGTAAATGCGAATAGTAATATTGGTATTACGGCTCTCAAGTTAGCATCACAAGAAGGACATTCATCTTGTATATCCCTGCTACTGGATGGAGGAGCTGCTGTCAATGCGAAGAATAATGATGGTGTTACTGCTCTCAAGTTAGCATCACGAAATGGACATTCATCTTGTATATCCCTGCTACTGGATGGAGGTGCTGATGTCAATGCGAAGAATAATGATGGTGTTACTGCTCTCATGTCGTCATCACGAAATGGACATTCATCTTGTATATCCCTGCTACTGGATGGAGGTGCTGATGTCAATGCGAAGAATAATAATGGTTATACTGCTCTCATGACAGCAGGTCATGAAGGATGTTCATCTTGTATATCTCTGCTACTGGATGGAGGTGCTGATGTCAATGCGAAAAATAATAATGGTTATACTGCTCTCATGCTAGCATCACATAAAGGTCATATATCTTGTATATCCCTGCTACTGAAACGAGGTTCAGATGTCAACGCTATTGCTAATAATGGTTTCACCACTGCCTCGTCTCTTACGAAAGATCGTCAAATAATCAGAATGCTAACAAGAGCCAAAGCGGATAAGAATAACGGACGGAGTGGAACCAATCCAGTATTGGATTACGATACAGTCGACTGGTAGTGCGTGGATATCTTTTTGGTTTTTGTAATATAATTGTACGCGCTCGTTTGTGGTTATAAATTATGTGATTAATTATTTCGGTATACATTTAGCTATTGATAAAACGAAAAGGATACACACTAAGATTTCAGAGTACGAACCTTATATTGTTGCGCGAAGTTATATGCAAATGTCAAAGGTATAAAAATTTAATCTCAATTATATATCTTAGCTATCTAATATCTAATATAAAAATTTAATGCATATAAACATACAATTTAATATATTGATAATTTATATATGGAAACTTCATTTTTGAACAATTTAACAACATTAGAATATGATAAATCAATGCTCGAATATTTTGTCAAGTCAAAAGATAGCAATAAACCTACATTATCTTTACTGCTCCTAAATCTCAATTTACAAATTAGTAAATTAAGCAATATGCATAACATATTAAAAACCATTAAGAACGACATAGAATTTATACATATAGCAGAAAAGAAAGAACTGCCAAAACAGTTTCTAATGCACCTTATTGACGCGATAGGATGCTTAATAGACGATTCCATCAATGATTTTTCGAAGACAAACATTGAAAAAAACACCAAAGAGATTAAATATGCCAGTTTTCTAGAATTCGAAGCTCATCTTGTTGAAGCTGTAACATTATTATTGAAGGGTACTATAGATCAACAACAAAAAGACATGTGCATAAAATCAATTTTAGTACTAATATCATCTTTTTTCGTAACCAAATTTGGAATAGTTTTGCACGATTATATTGATTTTAATGTACTATATAAAAATATACATTTTGAGAACCTTGCTACTATTTTCAAAAGTGATGCAATTTTAAAAATCATAACTTATTTCACAGGCGATGATTTTTTGGAAATTAAAATAAAAGAATATGAAGCTACAATCCAAACTACCGCGCAAATAGCCCCGTATTTTATCGATGTTGTGAAGCCATTCGTAAATGCAATTAATAATCAACTTTTTGAGAACACTTACTATTATAAAAATATATCTAGCTGTCATAATGTAAAGGAACTCGGAAAATGTCAATCTTTTATGGAAAAATTATGTGGTTCAAATGATGAGTATTGTACGAAAGAAAGTGATTGCTACGAATGCATATCTGAAGATGTACGAAATAAAATATACGAGACCAATAAAGAAATACAAACTACAATCTTACATAATTATCATTCTCATGAACATACGATTATCAATTCTGCAATCAATGGTAGCATATTATGCCAAATTATATGCAAAAGTGAGATACTGATAAATGATGATTTTAATTTTCAACCAGATAAAATGATGGAAGCATTTTCAGAATTTAAATTAACTGCAAACATAGATGTTATCGAGTCTATCATAGAAAATGTTGTAACCTATCTACTCCCATTAGAAATGGATGTAAAAGGCGAATCAGCTATACTTACACGACCACAAATCGACCCAAATCTCCGAAAATATTTTGGGTTTTCTTTACCCTCTTTTTCATTACCAAAATTAGGAAGTATATATTACGGAACAATAGACTATTTTAAGACTAAGCCTGTAGCCGATAGTCTATTTACATTATATCTAGATTGGGGAGTAAATCAATATTTAATTAAGTATCCCATAGACACTACATTAAGAGGAATCGAAGGAAATGATAATACAGGACGAAAATTAACAGAAGCTAGGTCAAAATACTATTCCAATAAAATAAGTAGTTTATCCTTACCTTTTCAATTAAAACACAATACTGTCCGATTGCAGTTACAGCCTCTCCTAGTAAATGGAAATTTGAATATAATCTACGATGGTACGGGCATCAAAAAGCTAAATTCTACTATTGACCAGGTTGATAAATTTCTCAAATTTGAAGACCATATATACGGACAATTGTATCATAATTTATCTGGTGAAAAACCATTATCGTTTAGTTGTATTAGTCAATTACCTTTAAAAGCCACTGTAAATGGTCAAGACAAAAATCCCGACCAGATAGCATTAGCATCGAAATCGAGTATTAAGTATATTGACGTTATTTATTTATTTAATAAATACGCATTTTCTAATTCACACTTTCATCTCTATAATAACGAAGCTTTCGTTAACATTCTTTATAAATGTAACAATTTTTCTATAGTTCATATACTGCCTTTGGATTCGTATGTACATAACTTCAAAAAGTTGGAAGAAGTGCAAACTAACTCATCTGTCCTCCAAGAACAATCTCAAAATATGGTTGATAGCATTACACCTGGAATAATCAAACACACTATCGGAAAGGGTTTGGCATATACTGCTCGAATATTGGGTAAGAAGTTAAAAAAAGCAGCTGGCATTAAGAATAATATTGTTCAAACTACTAGTACCATAACTACATATGATGCAATTGACAGCACAATCACTCCAGAGAATTATATTAAATACACTAATTATCAAAGAGAATATAAACGCCGGGGTGACCATATGATATATCTACTACCAAATGACATTAATTCCACAAAAACTCTTGAAGAAGGAGACATCATTGGACAAATTAATAATCTTCGTAACTATAAGAATTCTGTGATTAAACTTACGTGTGATAAATCTGCAATAGCATCAGGCACAGCAAAGAACGTCCATGCAATGATATTTGCTCGTGATAAAATAATTGGTAGTTATGATAACTCAGTTGGAAAAATACAAGATCAATTCTTATACACTACCGATTTATACCAAAAAATATTTGAGCAAAAAAAAAAATTAGAAGAAGTAAAAGAAACAGAAGAGTATGAAAGGATTCTTCGGGGTATGGCGGGACGTGGCGGGACAAAACGAAAAAACAGGAAAACGACTAGGACAAAAATTAAAACCAGAGTAACTAGGAAAAAACGAACAAAAAAATGAGAGTAAAATACACAGTTACGCATAAACACATGAACATATTTTATAACATGTAAAATATATTCCTTCAAATTAATGTGCTTCCAAAGAGTGAGCAAATGTAATAAAATCTTCGCGTTCTTTTGGTGTTAAAATACCCAGTTGAATATGTATTGAATTCAATGCTTTTGTTCCATAACCTGTATATTTATGTATATAATCAGAAACTGTTTTTATATTTTTGTTTTTCAATGTAAAAATGCGTGAATATTTTGCAATACAGTTATCCGTGAACCCTATCATTGTTGCTTTGTCATCATTGATATATCTACTTAAATCATTATCTAACCAGTTCACATCAGCTTCTTTTTCATCATGAAATGAATCTTTCCATCTTTCATAATATAATCTTCGCAAATAAAGCTTACATATATTGAAAGACTTAATATCATCACAGAGCTCTTGCGATTGAGGTTCATATGTATATGGTAATATATGTTCTCTAATAATTTCAATCGGTAGAGTATTCATAATAACAATATCAGTTACTTTATAAACCATTTTTTCATTAATTACAATATTCCCTTATAAAATATAAATATCTCATTTTAAACTTGGCGTTTTACGTGTCCATTAAAAATCAGTCGTGTGAAATAGTTTCGTTAGACACAAGATAAAATGCACAGTGCTCCGTAAAAGCATGTGGGATCCAAAATTTATAAATAGGAGTTACTATAATCTATCATTTCATATGGAAAATAATTCACCAGTTTTATTTTTTTCCATACGCCTTACTAAACGCACCCAATATATTATCAGGAAATACCTCTCTATATATCTCCATAAATGTAACATAAATAATGAACACCCATAAGATAGGGTACATCCATATAGACACCTTTATTTTCAAAATGAATGACAGTAACCATCCTAATAAAAAGCCAACTATATCACCTATATGATTTTTATTCGTTTCTATTATTAAACCTCCAGGTGTTTTGTTATGTTCTATCATTTCTATACATAGATGTAATCCATTTGATAACAACATGTTAGATGATGTCGTTATTTTAATAGAATCTAATATTATATAACTTATAAATCCCATAATAAAATGTCCCAGGGTAAACATGTCTATTAATTCTACACCCATTTATACTAGATTTATATTATTTTCAAATAGTTGTTTTATGGAGTAAACGCATTCATTCCTTTACAATATGGTCTATGTTTTTTTCGGTCTCCGTATTGGCAGGTAATACTACAATAATAAACTACATTACACCCACTACATTTTCGGAGACGTTCAACTAGTTCGATATTGATTATTCGACAATGTTCACACTTTTTAATAGTTGTTTGACCACTCAAAGAGGGTTGATGTTCGGTAAAATTAATGCTATTCATTATTATGATCTAATAGTAGCTATCTAAAATTCCGACAAAGTAATTCAATTTTTTATATAGAATATTTAATATATTAATTTGTTCCATAATTATATTTATTTTTTCAACATATTACCTTTCATGGAAATAAAGTTAAAAAATTGATTTATTTTTTTATAAGAAAATTAATCTCATAAATCTCTTCAATTTAAACCCAATTTTAAAATTGCAACAATGTCTCTTTTCGCTTGTCAAAACTCCGAGTATATCTCTTTTGGACCAGTTGATAGCATGTTATGCTATACAGAGTATCAAGATATTGTATTATCTACTAACGGTTGTCATTGTTGTTCAAGACATCAAACCAAACGTCCAATCATGAATGATTTTCATTCATTTTTCGATGGCAATTATTCTGATTCTGACAAATCTAGTGATTGCAATTGTGGTTGTGATTGTCGACATGTTGCACGCCGTGCGTGTAGAGAAAATGCTAAACACATGACCTTTATTGAAAAAGTTATTGATTTCAATGTTGATGTAATTGAAACTGTCGGTTCATTGGAAGAAGCAAATATTGAGCCACCGTTTGATGGCGACATGAAAGCATACTTCATTCTCAATAATGATGTCAAAGAAAAAATCGTATACTACGCTTATGTAGAAGGATGTGCGTACAGACTTGTCTTAGAAAAATATATTGCCGATGTCGATACAGAATATCAGGATAATGAAGACGATGAAGATGATGACGAGTCTATCATTAATGGTTATAGACTCGTCATGGGATTACGCGTTTATCTTCATGACTAAAAAAGTAATAGTAATAGTAATTATTATGTTTGATAAGATAACTAGGTTTTATATTCTATAAAGGAATAATTTAAATATGATGCTTAAGCATCATCTTCATCAATTCATAGTAATTATTAATGTTCTGCAGTAATAATTAATATATACATCTTATAATAATTATAATAATTACAATCATTAATAAATAGCTAGAATTATTTGTTATAAGATAATAATACTAAAGTATAAGTTTAACTACGACTATGCACTACGCAAAGTTTATAATAATATATTTTTTTGTTTTTATGTACTTATAAATATAAAGTGCCAATTTTTTACATTAAATAAAGCTAAAAGGATCAAATTTCATCAGCTGCTCTTTTAGAGCCCGAAAGCTGGTTGCCGTGAAGGATAAGAAATATCAAAGCCTTCAACAGT
>Ga0255758_10000745_pt1 | contig 35589 bp, 5 predicted proteins | sample 011ome_24_FD_179958 | JGI IMG/M metagenome (GOLD analysis project Ga0255758, IMG submission 179958) | Coastal salt marsh microbial communities from the Groves Creek Marsh, Skidaway Island, Georgia - 011513CT metaG (version 2) | ecosystem: Environmental > Aquatic > Marine > Intertidal zone > Salt... | reverse complement strand
ATGGAAGTACATTCTGTGCTCGACCCGAAGGTACGATCGAACAAAGAGAGTATTTTTATGCGCATAAGGAAAAGTATTTCGGTAAAATGTTAACCGTAAAGTTCCAAAACTTGACGGATCTCGGGATACCGAGGTTTCCCGTCGGAATAGTATTTAGAGATTATGAGTGAGTATTGTAATAAATGAAAAGAGTTGCTATTGATATCGACGAAGTTCTCGTCTCGTTCGTTAAACCCATGGCAAAGTTCCGTGGGTACCACATGCCGACCGCCCAAAAGTACCCGTACGTGTATAAAGATATGTTTAACATTACCGAAACCCAATCGCGTAACATGGTTCACGATTTTTACGAATCCGAGACGTTCGCGAAACTTAAACCAATCCCGGGCGTGTGTAAACAAATGGGGTATTTACGCAAACACGCCGATACTATGTATATCGTTACGGGTCGCCAAAGTTACGCGCGTGATCAAACCGAAAAATGGCTCGAGTACTGGTTTCCCAATACGTTCGATGATCTTATCATGACCAATAGTTATACGGACCATGAAATTGAGAAACACGAAATATGTCGAAGTCTTGCCTTAGACTCAATCATCGACGATAGTTTCGACGTGTGTACCAAGTGTAACCGTATCGGTATCGATGCGTATAACATTATTGGGTACGGTAACATACGGTACCCGTGGGCTATACAATCGAGTATGCAGAGAGTTTGGGATTAAGATGCGTATCGAATTATGACTATACCTGAACCACCGTCGCCAGACTTATTGCTAGCACCATTAGATGAACCCCCACCACTACCCGTATTTGTTCCACCATCACCACCTTCACCGTCGTTAGGCTGACCATCTTCACCCGAATTCAATGCACTACCTCCACCGGTTCCGAATTTATTGTTACGCGTTGCACCACCTCCTCCACCACCCAAACCACCGTCACCAGGATCATCATTTCGAGCTTGACTTTCTGCCGAACCACCGCCACCACCCGCCCAGTAATAATTATTTCCATCTATATTAACCTGTGTGCCTACACCACCATCACCAGCACTGTCGGCCGTGGCATTACCACCAGCGGCACCAGAACCTCCACCACCACCAAACGTATAGTTAGAACTACCAGTACCAGTACCACCACCATAACCCTGACCTGAAATACCTGTACCGGGGGTACTTCCATTCACACCCGCCCCACCTCCTGAACCACCATTTTGCGCCGCATTCGGTGATGTTTGAGACCCACCACCACCGCCACCAGTCGCTATTATAGAATTGAAAGATGAAGCAGAACCGTTATACCCTTGTCGATTGGTACCACCAACTCCACCGGCACCAACGACGACTGCATAAGAAGTTGCTGTTAGAGACATTAATGTACCCCCTAAATTCGTAAGTAATCCACCTGCACCACCACCACCACCGTTATGTCCACCGCCGCCGCCGCCACCAGCGATCACAAGGTATTCAACATCGAGATTTTTTTCCGGTACAAAATTCCCAGAACTTGTGAATGTATGTACAACGTATCCGGTAATATAAGTTATCGTACCACCCGTCGCGAAAGCTCGTTGAAGAAACGATTTCGCATAGTTCCAAAACTTAAGGTTCTTAATCAAACCGTTATAGTCTTCGCCAATTTTTAACGTCTTCGCACCCGACGCGATCGTCGGGGTTGTTTGTGTTATTAAATCACCGTTCACGTACAAATTACTCGTCGTCCCGTCATAGTTTGTCGCTAACGTATACTCACCCGAAACCGTCGAGTTTGCGACCAGTGCGTGTGTACCATACGTAAGTATGATACCACTATTCGAATCCGCCACGTTTATAGATCCAGTTCCACCCATACCGGAATGGTGTTGACAATAATAGTAAAGTGTATTCGGTGCATTCGCGGGAACAATAAACTGACTCGAGGCGCCACTACTTCCAGGTGTTCCTGTCGTCGTCCACCCACTCGTGTATTGAGACCCACTCGCATGTGTCCCATTACTCGTTGCCGATAAACGTATAGGGTGTCCCGTATTTGTAGACGTCTCTTGTGTAAACGTATACGTACTCCCGCGTATAAACGTGAGTGTCGGTGTTTCTACCCCGCTTATATAATATTTATTTACACCCGTATTCCTCGTTCCATCACTCGTAGACGATAACGAAAGGACGTGTCCGCTAATTTGATTGAACGTATACGTCAAACCTCGAATCACGGAAAGTGAAGCTTGTTGAACACCGCCTATACTAAATTTACCACCCGAAAACGTTACAACAAATGCACTCGTACTCGATCCCGTCACGTTAATCAAACCACCCATACCCGACGTCGTACTCGATTTATAGTACAATGTATCTGGTGCCGATAAAGGTACAACGAACGTACCGGTCGTGTACCCACTCGTATATTGCGTACCATCACTCGCGGTCGCGATTTGGAGAACGTGTGAACCATTCGACGCGTTCGTTTGGTTGAACGTATACGTGTTTCCACGTACCATCGTAAGGGTCGGTCTCTGTGTTCCACCAATATAGAATCCGGAACCACCGGACACGTGAGTTCCATCACTCGTTTCCGATAAACGTAAAGGATGGGTCCCATTCGTCGAGTTTTCTTGGTTAAACACGTACGTTTCTCCGCGTACGAGTTGGAGTGTTGCTTGTGAAACGCCCCCGATAACAAATTTACCACCCGAAACCGTCACGGCTAATGGGCTTGCCGTTGGTCCGAGTATGTGTATGGTTCCACCCATACCCCCATGGACCCCACACTTATAATACAGTGTACTTGGCGCGTTTAAGGGGACCGCGAACGTGACTGACGATGTACCTCCATTCGTCACACCTGACGTATAAGTCGTACCATCGCTCGATGTAGCAAAGTACATTGGGTGACTACCCGATGCGTTGTTATTGAACGTGTACGTCTTACCCCGTACGAGTGATATGGTCGCTTGTTGGGTTCCATCGATATAATAATAATTAGACCCGTAATACGATGAGACCGTTACGGCAAACGTTGTCGAAACGGGTCCCGAAACCATGTTTATTGCACCACCCATACCCGAATGGTTCCCACAATAATAGTAAAGTGTGTTCGGTGCATTACTTGGCGCAATAAATGTATTTATACCACCGCTACTTCCCGGGGTTCCCGATGCCGACCACCCACTCGTATATTGTGTACCGGCACTCGACGAAACCACGGTTACCGTATACGCCGTTGTTGATGCCGAGGAAACACTTATAGATCCACCCGCACTATCGTCATTCTGAGAATAGTAGTATAACGTGTTTGGTGCATCACTGGGAACTACGAACGAACTCGTCGATCCTACCGTCGTCCACCCGCTCGTATATTGTGTTCCCGCACCCGAGTTTACAACCGTTACCGGTAATGTACTCGTCGACGAGGAACTATCGCCCATATTATTTGCTGTAAGTTCAATACTAAACGTATCGGTATTAATCGATTTATGGACACGTTTCTTTCTAGACTCGGTTCGGTTAAACCGTGCGCCTATACTCGAAGATGTAATATTATTGTACCTTTTTAGATTTCGGGGGAGTGTTGTCGTAAAATCAAGGTCGAGGATCGGGTCCGCGACCGTCGTATCGGTCGCGTCGAGTACCGCGCTTGGGGTGTCCGTGGTCGTTACGTCGGGTACCGCCGTTGAACCTGGAATACTTACCGTACCGCCTTGTGCCGTAAACTTAATCGCAACAATACCCGAACCACCTCGACCACCTCTCATGAGTAAAGGATTTGTCTGTTCGTTGTGATCACCACCGCCACCGCCACCACCTGTATGTTTACCACCCGAACCACCGTTATGTCTATTCCAATTAGCAGTAGCAGTATCACCGTCTTTACCATTGGTTATACCGTTCGTATCACCGTAACCGTGTTGAACACCGTGTCCTGAGTTTGCGGGTGCACCACCACCACCACCACCTTTACCACCGTGACCGGCTCTATTATCGGGGGTATAATTTGAGTGGTATGAGTTACACCCACCACCACCGGCCCACCAATAATTCGTTCCTAAAATATCGTCTTCTAATCCATTACCACCATTACCCTTTACAGTGTTACCACCACCACCACTACCATTTCTCCCATACCCCTCCTCACCGGCACCACCACCACCACCGGGGTACCATGTTTGTCCAGAATCTCCACCTTTAAAACCTTGTCCTGCCGTACCTGTACCGCTATCTGCCCCGTAACCACTATTTGAAGCTCGACCACCGGAACCACCACCACCGGAACCACCATTACCCGCCGCTCTATCGTAAGTATCGTTATGACCAGTCGCACCACCACCACCACCGATTGCGGTTATACCCGGTCCCGATATGGAACTATCGGCACCATTACCACCTCTATGTTGATTACTATTATTGGGACCATACCCTCGTGCACCCCCGTCTCCAACAACAATTGTCTGTTCCGTATGTGCTATGTTCGTCGTCGTCGACGCTAATAGACCACCGGCACCACCACCGCCACCCATATCTGTACCACCACCACCTCCACCCGCAACAACGAGTGTTCTCCCATTGGTTATAGCACCGGGTGGTGTCCATTTATAAGTCGTAAACCCAGCCGTTGGTGTATTACCATTATTATTTCTATATGCAAAATCTTCATCGGAATGATCATTATCTGCCATCGCTGTTCGTACACACGACGTAAGTGTGCCCCAACTATACGTTCCCGGTGCCGTATCGGAATACACGTGTCCCGCAGTTGCTGCCGCAGTAATCGAACCGTCACCATGTGGATCGTCACTATCGGCAAACGTACCATCGTGAAATGCAATCGTTTTTGAAACTTCTACCACTGTACTTTCCGCCTCGTCTTCGATCGTATTATCGTCACTCGTCGTCGTCGGGGTTGCGTTTACGTTTACCGTATTCGTAAAGTATGCGGAACTCGAGGTTGTAAATACCGAAACGTACGAACCCGTATTCTTAATAATAACGTTCGACGTTGGTTCCGTCGCGTGGATCGTATATGCCGTCGCGCCTTTATAGATTTTACCGACGGTACTTGTTCCAGATGGAATATTCGAAACCGTTATCGTTTTCGTATTGTCATACACTTGGGAAGGGGTATTTCCCGTATTTTGTATTAATGTACTACCCAAGTACCCCGCCGCATAATTTACCCCAATTTCTTCTGCAGTTAAACATTTTGTATACATGCGTGCAACAGCAATTTCACCTTGCATTTGGTTACCATTCGTCCCGGGACTATACGTATTACCTATACTAAATTCATCTGTACCCCTATTATACGAACTCTGATTTGCATCGGCTTTCTTTTCACCGTTTATATACGTCTTCTTATTATGTGAATTAGACCGGTCATACACAAAAACCAGGTGGTACCATGTATCTGCTTGAAACGAAAAATTAACGTCTAAATCATTACTATAAAAACCAAATTTCAATGAAGTACCGCTATTTATAACACAGTGTAAACCTTGTTGAGTACTACCTACACCGTGTCCAAACAAACCCGCAGAGGACACGGTGGCAAGTTTTGCCCAACACTCTAACGTCCAATCTTGTTGCATGTCAACATTACCTATATTTATCCTTTCAGAATTACTATTATTAAACACAAAAGATTTAGGTGACGTTGAATTATAGGTTATACTTGAAGGCATAACACCCGGGTTGTTTGCCGTATTGACTTGATTCAACCAGTTTCCACTTCCCGAATAGTTCCACGCTTCGTAATTGAAAAAGAGTGAATCGGTTGTTATAGTGTAGGCTGTACCAGTAGTATAAGTATACGTCGTCCCCGAAGGATCACTCGAAACCGTTTTGTTCAGTATCAAAGCCTGGTCTCCATCGTTCGTATGGAACGTATACGTTCCTTGGTCCTTAATGTAGACGTCCTTTGCCGCGCCTATATCTGTCTTTATCGAACCAAACGTAAGGTTTGTCGACGGGGTCGTCACACCTGTGAGTGAAAGTTTGTTCGAGTTATCGTAGGTTAGGTTTGGACCCACGTATTGTTTTTCGTATACGTACGCCGCACCCGCATCCGTCCCTTTCGTATCTTCTGTGCGTGCACCCACAAATACAGTTGTACCATCAATTGCGACACTAATCCCAAATTCATCATTCGCTTGTCCGTCACTCGCGGTAATCTTCTTAACCTCGGTCCATGTCGTTCCCGACCGTTCGAATACCCACGCCGCACCCGCATTAGATATACTACCTGGATCAGCTACCCTTGCGCCTACAACAACAGTATCACCGGATATATCTATAGAACCCCCGTATGATAGTTCGTCACCACCCGTACCATCACTTGGTAAAAGTTTAGCCTCTTGGGACCATATATCGATATTACCCGATGCTGGTTGTGTAAATTGTCCTCTTTGAGCATTTGTATTATCTTTCCAACCACGAATTACATCTCCAGCTTGTACATTCGTGACGGTACTAGAACGATTATTCCAATTTGTATCATTTTTTGTATATTTCTGGGGTTGTCCAGTCCCATGATCACTCCACGTAGACGTACTAGAATCGTATTGAATTGTATTTAGTCCACTATCAACGGGTGTCCCAGTTCGATATATGTGTTTATATATCCCAACTGTTCCCGACACACTTTGACAGATCCAATCTGAAGCTCCATAGTAAGCAGTATGTTCATCTGGAATTGCATGTCCAACTGTGTTTAAACTAGTCGTTCCTCTTTTAAATATGTATACCGCACCGGCACTTGTACCATTTTCATCTTCATAATTTGCACCGACAGTTACATAATCACCGTCAATTGCAACAGCTCCACCAAAAGAATCACCTGCTTGTATATCACTCGATTGTATTTTTTGTTGTTCGGACCACGTTGTTCCTGAACGTACGTATATATACGCCGCACCCGCATCAGTGCCACCCGTATCTTCGTTTCGTGACCCGACGATCGCGTAGTCACCGCTTATACTAACATCAAACCCGAATTCGTCAACAGTTTGTGTATCACTTGCCACTATTATTTGTTCACTTCCCCATGACCCGGTCGATGTATTGCGTTTGTATATGTATACGGCGCCACTAGCCGAATTTTCACCATTCGCCCCAACGATTGCGTAGTCACCGCTTATACTTACGGACCACCCGAAATAGTCGTTGACTCCAGCGTTACTTGCCGTTATATGTTGTTCACTTTCCCATACATCAGTAGATGTGTTGCGTTTGTATATATATGCGGATCCTCCGTTGTCTGCACCACTATCTTCGTATGGCGCCCCGACGATCGCGTAGTCACCGCTTATACCGACGGAATGACCAAACTGGTCGTTTGTTTGTGCATCACTTGCATGTATAATTTGTTGTTGAGACCACGACGTTCCGTCGCGTTTGAATATGTATACGGCACCCGCTTGTGAACCACCCGTATCTTCGTATCGTGCCCCGACGATTGCATAGTCCCCGTCAATACTGACAGACCACCCGAACTCGTCAGATGCTTGTGCATCACTCGCGTATAGAATCTGACTTTCGTTTGCGTTCCATACCTGTTTGCGCGACAATGTCCCACTCACGACGTTACTCGTCTTAATCACGAACGTGTTACTATTCTTCGCTTGTGCGTCGTACGTTCCCGTATCAGTTATGTAAATGCTAGACGCCGTACCAATATCGTACGAATCGGACCCTTTGGTGAGTACCGTAGTTACGGGGTCTCGACCCGATAATAATTGCCAACCAGCTAAACCAATGTAGTTAGTAGATGGTGAAGATGCGTGTGTTTTACACTCAATTAACCAATATTGTGCATTTGCAGAATTAAACGTAAACTCCTGTTCCGTATAATACGATATACTCGATGGGAACCCACTTGGACTCTGGTTCGTAACCGTTTTCAAACTCGTTCCGTCCCAATACTTAATAGTCACATCACCAGTGGGGTAAGATGCGGGTGCTTGCCATAATTTCATGGATCCCAAAGTTTTAGATCCCACCGTAAACTTATACCCGAGTTTCAATATTTTTGTCGCATTCCAACCAGTCTGTGTATGATACCCATGGTTCCAATCACTCGACGTGACCGTCGTAAACAATTGTGCCGCATCTCTGGTAGTACCGTAATTATACGAACTCGTATAAACCTTATCGTTATTGTGTAAAGTCCACCAATGTGCATCCGACTCTCCCGTAAAAGATGTACCCGGCCAATCGCCTTTACCGGAATTTGGCGATTTACTCTGGTTATTGTTATCCCAATCCGAAAGACGCGTCGCCGTAAACGACGCGTCGAGGACGGGTGCGGTTAGTTTGTTGTACCCGTCGAAGGTTAGGGAGGGGGGTGACGAAGCTTCAGATTTGATAAGTACAATACCCGAACCGCCTTTGTAACCATTACCACCGTCTCGATTACCACCACCACCTCCACCCGTATGGTTTTGACCATTTTGATTATAATCACCACCACCACCTTGACCACCCGTACCACCTGTAAATGGACCACCATACCCATTTCTCGAATCACCACTGGGTGCACCTCCTCCAGCAAACCAACCAGAATCACCGTATGTTGTACCAAACACCGACGAATAATCTTTACCGATACCACCGACACCACTTGGAGCATTATCACCAACGCCACCGGCACCACCACCACCACCTCCACCTCTCCCATTACCACTACTACTACCACCACTAGAACCAAATCCTTTACCCGAATAACTATTTTGATTACTCGAACCACCAGATACGTTTGCATCGGAACCACCTCCACCAGAACCACCCGAAACACCTGCTTGATCATCACCTCCACCTTGTCCTCCACCTTTTGCAGTATATCCAAGAGCACTTGTATCAAAGCCTGCCGTTGTGTATGGTCGTTGTGTAGAACCATCCGCACCATCACCTATCACTATACTCTGCTGACCGGAAACACTTTCATTTTGTGAAAAAACTAAACCACCAGCACCACCACCACCGGAATAACTATATCCAGAACCACCACCACCACCAACTAATAGTATATCTACAGTTAAGGTATCCGAGGGTGTCCAAGTATATGTTGTTTGTCTATTCGCCGTTGATGCACTGTCCAGTGATCCCCACGTATACGTCCCCGTAGGCGTATCAGAATAAATGTGTCCCGCCGTTGCCGCCGCAGTAAGCGAACCGTCGCTATACGGATCACCGCTATTTGCAAACGTATCGTAGTGGAAAGCAATATTTATACTCGCCGTATTGGGTCCAACAGTTCCCGTCACCTGCTTTTTAACGAGCGCGAGTGTATTCGAACTGTATATGTTCGCGTGATACGTACCCGCATCGTTAATGATCAACTCTTTACGCGACCCCATCTCGTACGTGTTCGAGAAGAAATCGATATTCGACGTCGCGTCCGAATCGACGTTCGCGATCGTCAATTTGTTATACGTGTCGAATTTTAGGGAAGGAGATACTGCATCTATAAGATGACCAGCAGTATCGCTCGTAGATACTAAAACTTCAAAACCTTGGTGATTAGTACCCCAAACGTTATCTCCGCTCCAGCCACCGTTTCCGTTTTCAATCCAACTAATATTACCTACTCTACCACTATGATTACCATTATTAGTAAAAAACATTTGAGGATAAACGGCATTTGAATGTCCATGTCCAAAAACTTCTATATGCGTTATAGTGGACACATCTACTGATCCAGCAACATCAAGATTAACCGTCCCTTTTCCTGATATAACAGGTAGATAGTGTCTATCACTACTCCAATAAGAAGTAAAATTATCCAATACGTCGTTACTAAATAAAATTTCCCACGCTCCATCTCTTCCACGCCATAAGAATTTTTTAACACTTGTTCTATCCCATGTTAATACATAATTATCATCAGATGCCGTATTATACGTACCAACACCATTTAACCAGTTACTTTTAGTTCCAGTAACACCGCTACTATACACGTCAGATGATATGATATGTTTAACACCCATTTGTATTACTTTAGTCCATTGAGAACTTGGATCAAAGTCAGAAATCGTACCCACAGTCTTCGCCACGATCGCCTTTTGGTCGTTATTTTGAACGTCGAGCGTATAATCCCCCGTATCTTTTATGTATATCGTATCTTGTGTTTGTCCGAGCGCGTACGTCGACCCGTTCGGGTCCGTGAGTGTTGCCGTTCGGGGGTTAATTACGAGTAATTTAAACTCACCCACGACAGTACCAGAATCCCCGTTATTTGCCGTTACGTTAAGTCTATAGTGTTTATACGCCGTCGTATTACTCGTCGTAAACGTTTGTTGACTCGCCGTACCTTCTGCCGTATAATTACCATTACCCGTTACCGTATCGAGTGTTACCCACGTCGAACCATCACTCGATCCTTCAAACGTAAAGTCTTTAGGACTCGCATCTTGGTCTTCGGAAACGTTATAGTTTCTGTTAAGGATCGCGTATTTAGATATGATGACCGATTCGGGTAACTCGATCGATAAAATACCCGCCGTTGCCATTATTTGCCAAGTCGATGTATTACCCGGTTCCGTACCTTCGAATGCCTGGTACGCTCTAAAAATACCGTTCGTCGCAACACTACTCGTTGCCTTATACGACCCGTTCCCGTATGACGCACCCGATATCGTCCATTCACTCAACGTACTAGTATCAGTTGAAATACTCCACGTCCCATCCGAAGGTGGCCATAATTTATCGGTCGACGTAAAGTTCGTAACCGACAGTTTGTTATTCCCGTCGAAGGTTAGGGAAGGGGTATAATTTGGTACTTGATAGTAAGGGTTTACCATAGTTGCGTGCAATTGTGCACCAGCCATTAAATATATATGTGTTGGGTTAGTGATGCTACGCGCAGTAGAGGTAGTATCAGTTGCGGAAGTACCAAAAGTACTGTAAGTTCCACTTTCGTCTTGGTCCGACCAAACTAAAGTAACCCAGTCATATTTTATAAATCTATCAGAGTCGTCATCGTCCAGTGATAATGCATACAAATAATATGTTGAATGTGTTTGATAATGTTCGTAATTACCGGATGACCAAACACCTGAGGTAATGTTTATAGGATCAACTAATGTCGGAGTTGCCGAAGAATATACTGATGGGGTAGAAATTTGTCCCGCACCCACGACGTTACTACTCAACGCGAACACGTTCGATCCCGACATTTCGAGATCGTACGTTCCCGTATCCTTAATGTAAAACGTAGAGGCACTTCCCATATCGTATTTAGTCGCACCCAAAGTCACGTTCGACACCGCATTTTCACCCGGGCTTATAAGTGTCAGTTTATTGTACCCGTCGAAACTTATAGGTTTGGTCGTTGCACCCGCGAGGTCGACCGAGGACACGTACACGTTCGACTCGGCGTACTTATCGGTCCCATTTATCTTAAACACGTACTCACCCACGTCTTTCACGTACATGGTCTTTGCCGTACCCAAGTTGTACGTATTCGAATAATAGGTTACGGTTGCCGTATCGGCATAGTTCGTACCACCTACCGTCAATTTGTTTTTACCGTCGTAGGTTAGGGATGGGGTGGCTTTATCAAATAACGATAAAAATCCAGCGCCGCCAACACCTTTCACCTTAACCGGTGTTGACCGACTTGTTGAAGTTCCGTCACCCAATGACCCATTCGTGACACCTGTCCAACCGTATACGTTACCTGCATTATCTACAGCATAACCACCAAATCTCGCTCCACCAACCCCTATTATATTTTCAAGGTATCCGGATCCACCTACACCCTTTACTTTAACAGGTGTAGTTCTTTGTGAAGTAGTTCCATCACCTATGGGTGATTCACTAGCATTTCTACCCCACCCATAACAAGTACCACTAGAATCACACGCATGCATATGGTACCCACCACAACTCACATCGACTACATTTTCAAGGTATCCTGTTCCACCGACACCCTTTACGATAACAGGTGTACTACTATTACTTGTATTGTTTTGTCCAAGTTCACCAAAACCGTTACCACCCCATGTATACGCTCTCCCATTTGAACCTAAAACCATATTACACCCAGAATAATTATAACCGTGCTGTGCTATTTTTGTTATACCCGTTAAATATCCAGTACCACCAACACCTTTTACTTGAACTGGTGTTTGTCTAGTTGTAGTAGTTCCATCCCCAAGTTGTCCAACGTTGTTATTACCCCATGTATAACAAGTACCAGACGACGTTAAAACTAAAGCACAATAACCATTACCACCAGCTGATATTTGGATTACGTTCCCAAGATAACCGGTACCACCGACACCTTTAACTTTAACAGGTGTACTGTAATCCGTCGTATTACCTTGTCCTAATTGACCATTACTACCAGCACCCCAAGCATAACAATTACCACTGGAATCTACAGCATACGAAGCGGTCAATTGACAACTTACCTTTATTATATTTGTTAAAAACCCGGAACCACCAATACCTTTTACTTGGACAGGTGTACTGTAATTCGTCGTATTACCTTGACCGAGACGACCATTAGTACCCGAACCCCACGCGTAACAATTACCACTAGAATCACACGCAAGAACCACACTGTTTCCATGACAAAAATCAACTATATTTTCAAGGAACCCAGATCCACCAACACCTTTTACTTTAACAAGTGTATTGTAATTCGTCGTATTACCCTGACCCAATTGTCCATTAGACCCAGTTCCGACCGCATAAAGAAACCCATCACTATCAAGAAAACCATTATCTTCCATTCCACCAGAAATTCCGTATGTGCGAGATTTTTCCGTAATATCCCCACTCACAACTTTACTCAATTCCGTCACGTACGCACCCGAACCTTTCACTTCCGCCGTGTACGTCCCCGTATCTCGTATGTAGACCGTATTCGACGTCGTCGTCGCGAACGCCGCGCCGTCTTTTTTTATCGTTACACTTTCAAGTGAACCAACTTTTGGTGGAAATACACCACCTTCAAAGAAATCAGATTCGTTAACCGTCATGGTTCCACCGGTATGTGCTATAGTCAAAACTCCACCCGATGAACTCGCTAGATTTGTACTAAAGTTTTGTGTAACTCCATTTACATCCACATACGTACCGGTTGTTGCACTTGTCGGTGATACATCACCAAAACCTGTGCCATCCTGGTTAAGTATATACCACCCGTATCCTACAACGTATTCTAAACTATGTCCATCCCCGGAAACATATTGACTACCACCTGTTGGCTGACTCCACAAATCCCATTGAAATTTACCTTTTTGTGCATTATCATCGGGTTTAAACGTGTGATTGTTCCATGGACCTCCTGATATTGTCACGTTTTTCATACCAGTATCACCGTTACCATCGTTCTCAATCGTCAATTTGTTGTACCCGTCGAAGTTGAGCGCTGGAACGGCTTTCGCAGCTTTCGAAAATATATACGCCGCACCCGCAGCAGTCGCTTTCGTATCTTCCTCTCGCGCACCCACAAGTACAGTTGTACCGTCAATTGCGACTGTTTGTCCAAACAGGTCACTCGCTTGTGCATCACTCGCGGTAATCTTTTTAACCTCAGTCCATACCGTACCCGACCGTTCGAATATATACGCCGCGCCCGCATTCGATCCGCCAGCATCTTCACCGAATGCCCCGACGACCACGCGATTCCCACTAATTGAGACTGCTGGATCATACCCAGCATAATTATCACTCGCTTGCGCGTCACTCGCCCTAAGAATTGCTTGCTGTGACCAGGTCGTTCCCGAACGTACAAAAACGTAAGCGGATCCAGCATCCGCGCCACCTGCATCCTCTCCACTCGCACCAACTACGATATAGTCTCCAGATATAGAAACGGCAACACCGAATATGTCATCCGCTTCTATGTCACTCGATTGTATTTTTTGTTGTTGGGACCATACATCTCCCGACGTAGGTGCGAATACAGATGGTACTGTAAAAGTAGCTTCAGATGTGTTTGAACCCGTGAACAATTCTATCGAATCACCGACAGAAACAACACCCGTTCCACTAGAAACAGTAGTTGATGTTGTATTATTCACAAAATAATATGGAGTGCTTGATCCACCAGTAGAATCGTTAACATCTAGTATAAGGTCTCCACTACTATTTGTATAAAAGGAAGTACCATAATTAGCACCTACTTGCCCACTTGAATTCCATAAAATGTACCGTACATAACTTGATGTGGCATCACTCGTGGACTTTTGGTACCATCTACTAAAGTTAGTGTACCAAAACCCACCTAACGTAATCGTACTTGGTGATGTACCCGTGAATACATACGTAGATTCTTTCTTAAATATATACGCCGAACCCGCATTCAATCCACCCGTATCTTCTTGGTACGCTCCTATGATCGCATAATCACCGTCAACTGAAAGAGCCCATCCAAAACTATCAGAATCTTGTGCATCACTCGCTTGGATTTGAGCTTGTTGTGTCCATGTCGTTCCCGATCGTACGTATATATACACCGAACCCCTATCAGTACCCCCCGTATCTTCGCGTCGCGCCCCGACGAATGCGTAATCACCGCTTATTCCTACGGCTCGTCCGAACTCGTCACTCGAACCTGCATTACTTGCCGTGAGTTTAGCTTGTTGTGTCCAACTTGTACCCGAACGTTTAAATATATACGCCGCACCCGTACTTGAGTTTTTATTATATGCCCCGACAATTGCATAGTCACCGTCAATATCAACGCGGTGACCGAATTTATCACTTGTTGCTGGATCACTCGCCTTTAGTTTGGCTTGTTGTGACCATGTTGTACCACTCTTATAAAATATATACGCTGCACCCGAATCAGTTCCTCCACTCACATCTTCATCCATTGCACCAACAATCGCATAATTACCACTTATTGCAGTGTCAGAACCGAAATAATGATTTGTAGCCGCATCACTCGCGTACAAAATCTGGTCTTCGTTCTCTTTCCATATGAATTCCGTCGCGTTCGTCGATACCGTATGTGTTTTACTCCCCAAAAAGTGTTTGTTCGACCCGTATATATCCGCCGTATACTCACCCGTATCCGTAATGTATAAATCACGCGCCGCGCCCATGGCATACGTATTCGAATGGAACACGATATTCGAGGTCGCGCTCGTATCGCCTTTAACATCGAGTGTCAGTTTACCGAACCCGTCGTCACTTAAAAATCCTTCCTCGTCACCGTAATACTCGATTTGTGATGTTACTACGTAGCTTCCATTACCACCGTTTGCAGTAACATCGAGTTTATAACTACTAAAGTATTTCGTATTCCCCGTAACCGTATACTCGCGTTTCGTATCACGGAAATCTAATTGCGAACCCCACGCCGTGACCGTTTGGTTCGTTTGGGAATCGAGTTCCGTCCAATTCGTACCATTATCGTTCGACCCGTACACTTTCCAATCTTTAGGTGCGTATGTATATTCACCTGTATAATTGCGTGAGTACATGGCATATTTCGTCAATTTGATTTTTTGGGGCATGTGTAATTGAATAGCAACAGTCGGACTGGTTCTTGTGTGTAAACAAGAATTGTCAATTAAACCGTTGAAACCGTAATACGCGTCTTGTGATACATGATTCCCAGTTTGATCCATAGACGCTTTATAATCACCACTCCCGTATAAAGCCCCGTCTATAGTCCATGTATTATCAACGTTTGCAGTTGATGACGTTGTTAAATTTTTGTGTGTTCCCGATTTAGGTGGGTAGACGCGTCCCGTTGGTCGTGTAGGAGTCGATGAAATAACAGTACTCGTATACGTCGTTTTACCCAAATCCATTATTTTGAATTTATACGTGTGTGGATCGCTTATGAAAACCTCCGATTTCGTACCGAGACTTACCGTATTCGACCCGAACGTCACGTTCGAGGTTACGGTTGAATCTTTACCTAAAAGGTACTTATCGAAACCGTCGTACACGACGGATGAACCGACACTCAAATTATTACTCGTAGGGTGGGTTATATCGGTATCGGAATTCGTTCCATGGATCCAGTTTTGTTGGCCCTGTGCAGCATCACCCCACGTATAGACTTGACCGAACTTATCAATACATCCACACTCATTATACCCACACGATATCGACGCAATGTTTTCCTTCAAAAGGAACGGCCACCCCGACTGAACACCACCCGCCCCGGACCCTAATTGTCCATGATTATCTATACCCCAGACGTACATGTTCCCTTGGTCGTCGAGAGCTAAATGCGCAGTTTCATTGTGACCGGGTGCAACATCGACAACCTTAATGTTTTTACGCGAAAACCATGTCATTTCCTCGGGTGTACTTATATTACCAGTCGCCCCTTTTGGTAATTGATAATTATTATTATAACCCCACGAGTACAGTTTACCATCAGACGATATGGCGTATCCTTGATACCCACCGGTCCGTACCTTAACTATATTTTTACCGTCAAGTGCAGTCATGTGGGTTGGTGTTCCCGTCGTCCCAGATGCACCCCCCATGGAACTATTATACTCGGTTCCCCATATATACACTTCATTGTCACTCGTCAATGCGAGTGCAATATTATGATTTGCGTGAAAATCAATAACGTTCGGTAAATTAATGCGAAAAAATGTACTTATATTACTATTATTACCATTACCGATTAGGTAATGACCATTATACCCACACGACCATAAGTACCCGTTATCTTGTAACGCAAAATTAGAATAGTATGAACTGTGACAAAACGTAAACGTATTCGACGATTGAGTCGAAACCAACCATGGACCTTGGTTAGTATAATCGGTTGTATTACCTCGACCTAAACCACCATGCCCGTTATATCCCCACGTATACAGTTTCCCATCGTTTGTAATAGCACATCTACAGTGTGCATCTACCGCGGCCCGACCTATTTGTTTTATACCACTCGGAAGTGCGTTAAGATTATCATTAAGTGTTGCTATATTTACCGTTGTATTGTTTCCTGTAGCGTTTGCACCGTTACTAGATTCACCCCAATACCAAACTTTACCGTCTTTCTTTAGTAAAAAGCACGTTCTATAACTCAAGTACAACTCCGCTTGTGTTTCCGTAACCGTCGTTACCGTAACCTTTAACGAATAATACTTCTCATCGGCAATTGCTTGATACACACCCGCCTCGGCAATAACAACACTCGTTTCGGATGCCCCGAACGTATGGTAAAGTACATCGTCTTTGTACAGTTTAACACTCGTCGTCGTTAAACCACCGTTATGTGCGAGTGTAAGCATATCCTTACCGTTATACGTCAGTGTGACCTCCTTTTTGGGGTAAAACTCAAAAAGGTGTTTACTACTTGTGTTAGCACCGGCAACGTATTTATCACCCAAAAATATACAATAATCTGTAAATATTGTGTTATTTGTAAATTCAGATTGTACTTCGGTTTTTGTTGTCCAATCACCAGCATCGTTATTTTTGAATATTTTTTGGTTACCAGCTATGATATATTTACCATCTGGTGACATGGCACACGCGTAACCTTGTGTAATACCTTCTTCCCATATCTTTTCAAACTTGTTTTGTGTCGTTGTATTTTCCAAATCAACTTTTAAAACGGCAACACTGGTTGGGTTAGCATACGATGTTAAGGCTGCGTATTTTTTATCTTTAGAAAACTGGAACCCAAAACGTCCCCATTTCGTATCGGCATTAGAGTGTGTTAAACCACCCGAGTTTGGGTTTTCCCATGTCCATTTTTCTGTCCATGTATCACCGGAATTTTCAAAGTATACTACTCTAAACCCATAATTGGCATATGCGTGTCTCGTCATAATAAAATCGTACGAGTTTGGTATAAATGCAGATGCACCCCACGAAGCGGTAGTAGCTTCAGTAGCTGTATGATTTGCTATTAACTCATCATACGTAGATGTACTTTCATTATTCTTAAAAATTGTAAGGTCGCCTCGATAATATTTTTTTAATAACATATATTTACCGTCCCATGACATGGCTGATCCTTCTAAAGATGTAGCATCAGCTACATAATCCGCGTGTCGGTATATACCATCACCATTTGTACCACCATATAAGGCATACGAACCAGTAGACGGGTCACCTTTATAAACGAACATTTGTTCACCGTCGGCAGGATTATATACACACAAATAATTCGCATCGTCCGAACCAAAAATCATCGCAGCTTGATTACCACCACTCGTTCCGTATGTAAAAATAGCATTGGACGTACTAAAATCTGTATTTGGTACGGTTCCAACTTCCTCGGTCGTTGCCGTCACCGCGTTCGTATATGTTTCACCACCTATATTTACCGTATATGGAATCGTCCCTATTTTTGCCGTTTCTTCGAATACGAATACGTTCGACGTTTCGTCTACATGGAACGGGTCCATACCGGTAATCGTTGTTGTCGTGACATCTTCAGTCACGTTCGATAACGTCAGTGTGACAACATTCGAACTACTCACGGTCGTCGTCGCTTTTGCCGTCGGTTTGACCCAAACGCGTTGGTATGTATAGTTTCCAAACGCGAGGAACTCGGCAGATTCGTCCGCGTTTTCGTTCTCACCCGTATCATCAACATCGACCCAATCGTCGCTCGGACTGTTTCGACCCTGAATTCGAAACTTTATACCCATGTACCCATGGTCGGTCGTTTTGTGTATTCGCGCTTTCGAGGATGATGTCAAATTCGGGAGTGTTACGGTCGACGTATACTCGTTACCTTCTAATGCTAATTTTTCGAAACCAGGGGTCGATGTTGTTTCCATCGCATAATTAATCCATTTTCGTGGTAAATTGTATTTCGATTTACGTCCCAAATCGTCCGTCACTTCGAGTTTGTATATAACATCACCGGGTGACGATTCCACACCGGATCCAAATCCGATGCCACTCCCCGTCGCCGCCGAAGTTACCGTCGTAAGTAACGTTCCATCGGGTTTATATAACTTTGCGGTTGTTCCGTACGCCGACGTTAAATCCGTTATATTGAACCCTGTAAGAGCGTTACTAAAGTTTGCCGCGGGAGAAACGTAATCGGCTATATCTAAATCTAAATACGTATCTCCACCACTCGTTGTTATTAATAGGATATCCAAATCCGATCCTGTTTTTGTTGTTGTGCTTACGGACGATCCCGTCACGTCATCGTTCGGGACATACGTAAAGTTACCGGCATCGTTTGTTTTTATTATTATTTTGTGAATTGAAGGTTGTTTTATGTTTGATACGGTTACAGTACTTACCGTAACGTCACCCGTCAAAGTTATCGTGGCTTCCCCTGAAACTTTATCACCGCCATCGATCGTCAAGGTCGTTCCACTGATCGATGCCGTTATAGGTTCCGTAATATCGACGATATTAGGATCCTCTATATCTTCTGTAATCAATGCGGGAACCTCGAGGAAGCGCATTTATATAGAAGGAGATTTTGTTTTTTATGATCCGTATGCGGCAAGAATTTGTGCATCTGTAAAACTTGCTTGGTATATTTCCAAGTTTCTAAAACTTATTGCGTCGTTGGTCGTATAATTATTTTCATTACCATAACACGCGTGTCTAAACAAGTAAAAGTATGATAAAACACCCGTTCCTGTTAATGAACCGTCAGTGGGTGTGTGTGTGTGTACGTATACCCCGTCGACGTATACTTTGAAATTGTTACCACTCGCATCACGTACCCACCCGAGTTTAACCCATTTACCGTAATAGTTCGAATAGTTATACTGTGTAGGTAATGCTAATGTACCGTTACCATAATAGTGTGTTATTGGTGTTGCACTATCATGTCCATACCAACCAATCGCATCGTTATTATTACCATTTGTGTCGTGAACACCACCCAAAGACGCCGCGTATCCATAATCTGTATTGTTAGGTAAATAAAATTCATAAAAGGCGGATATTGCGGTTGCTCTATCCGTACGAACACTCGTAAAGTCGAGTTTCATACGCGCACTACTCGAGTTCGTAATTGCATTATTCGTCGTATCGTACGTAAACGAACCTGAATCTGTCGTAAACGCAACATTATTAACCGAGTCCGTAACGGTCGTTCCCATACTCATAAACAAAAGTATAGCTGGTGAAATGTGTCCCAAATTAGACAGTTTTGTTGTTACCGAATACGGTCCGAACTTAGTACCTAATTGGTTCCCCGACGAATCGACCGTGTATGCGTGTGTCATGGTCGTTGTTCCAAAATCCGCGGGTGTGTACGCGAGTGTATAAACACCCGATGCTGTAGTCACTTCAGATCCGGACCCGATTTTATACGTAACTTTATCAATACCCGTACCTTGTGTATTAAACGTATAATTAATAGTTTTAGAAGCTACACTTGTTACGTTCGAAATACCCGTAAGTTTAGGTATTGTTTTACCCGTCGTTATAGTACCACCCGTTCGAATAATAACAATACCCGAACCACCTACACCACCCCAATTATGTGAATGATGATCACCACCACCACCACCACCACCCGTATGTTTACCACCGGCACCCCCCGCTGTATTTGCGGGTGGTTCTTGTGCGTTTGTAGGTGTACCGTCATCACCATTCTCACCATTCGTCAAACCGTCCGTATTTCCCGTACCGTGAGATCCAGTATTGTGTCTCGCACCCCCACCACCACCACCTTTACCACCATTACCACCGCTGGTTGAATAACCTGCACCACCACCACCACCGGCAAAGTAGTAACTCGTAAACCCGGTTATTGTTGACTGTTTACCATCACCGCCGTGACCTATTTGTGTATTACTACTACTCGTACCGTCTCGACCATACCCCATCTCACTCGCACCCCCACCACCACCGGGGTACCATGTATTTCCCGATCGGGCACCATCGAAACCTTGTCCCGCCGTCCCCGTACCTCTTTCACCGCCATAATTCCCATTCGAAGCTCGACCACCAGAACCACCACCACCAGAACCACCATTACCTGCGGGCATATGATTTTGATCGTGATCGGATGCACCCCCACCACCACCAATCGCCGTTGTTAATCCCGTCACGGATGTATTCGCCCCGTTCCTACCACGGTTTTGGTACGTGTCTTGTTCGTGTCCACCAACACCTCCACCACCAACAACAATCGTTTTTTGTCCCGCAGATATGGTCGTATTTTTAGTTTCGAGATAACCACCGGCACCTCCACCACCACCCATACCACCGCCACCGCCACCACCACCGGCAACAAGTAAACAGTCCACAGATGTTAGATTAGGAAACGTAAACTTATACGTCGTTTTACCTTTAGCATCGCCATCACGTATAGTACTACCAGTACCTGATTGTGAAGCTATTTCCTGTACAAAAGTTGGGGTTTCATCGAGAGTTCCTAAAGGATACGTACCGGGTGATGTATCCGAATAAAAGTACCCCGCGGTTGCAGCTGCCGTAACACTTCCGTGACTGTACGGATCACCACCATTTGCAAACGTATTGTGGTGGAATACAGCAAATGGACTCGACGGGGTCGTCGAGGTTGCTGCAACCGTATCGGTTAAGTTCGTATTGGTTTTTTCTATAAACAATTTATATGAATCACCAGAACTTGCCCCCGATTCCGTAAACGAACCGGATGCTTCCCCGTCGGTTAAAAGGAACCGCGCGTGGGTCGCGTTATTACCATCAGTAATACTCGCGTAATCAAAGTTCGACGAAACGCCAATTACATCGTAGTTTATGGTTGTCAAGTCAATACTGTTCCCAATAGAAAACGAGGATGCACTTGGTGGTGTTACGTTTTCGGGTATACCTTTAGGTGGTCGCGATTTTGTTGATATACCCGCAGTTGGTTTATAATACGTCGTCCCTTGAATGACTTCACTCGTTAAACCGGCCGCCGTATATTTGTATAAGGGGTACTTATAATTAACCCCATCTTTTATGTAAAAAGGTCGGTTCCCGTCCGTATTATCATCCGTAAAAGTAGACGCCTTATCAGAAAACATTTCACGCGCAAAAAGTGAAAGAACGCCATTGACTTTACGTAACGTTAACATACCGGTTTCACCGGGACCTATAAGATAATCGTCCGTATAGTTTACTTTAACTGTATCGTCACTCGCAAATGTTCCGAGGGTTATAAAAACACCTCGGGTCGATGATGTATTTTTCAACGCAATATGGATCGTCGTATTATTGTTTACGTTCGTATGTGTAATAGCGGTAATTGTTGCCGCCGTAGATCTGTCTATTTTTGTAACACCGGTAAGTTTACCTGATGTTATGTTAAGTGTATTGTTACCATCGATTTGTGCCGTGACACCACCGAAACCGGTTGCATCGGTCGTATATGCTATACTTCCTGACACTTGAACACCTCCGGAAACTTTAAGTTTCGCGCCTGTTATATTAAGTTCTGTCGCACTTCCACCGATCGGCATTTTATTACTATAGGTACATAAAAGAATTACGCTAAATTATCTTAATACTAATAAAATGTCGTTCGGTATTATCGGTGTTTCACCACCGACCCTAAAAATTGCAAATGGGGTTCAAAAAATTAATAAGGTTCACACGTATAACCAAACTGTTTCACAAGAACTGAACATGTATAACTCAGAAAACTATATGTGTGTGGCGGACCTTATGATCAACATGGACCGACCGCGTATTGTCGTGACGGCGTGTAAAAACGTAAAAGATGTTCGTCCGACCTTAACTCGTGTTCTCGAATGGTCTGACCCTGAAGATACGATCATTAATTGTACGCACGAACACTATAAACATAGTATGTATTACGAAAACGAGTGTTCAAACAAAAACGTACACTATCTCAGTGCATCCCTGACGAACGACGCGTTTCTCGTCGGGGGTCAAAAACGTATTTTCAAATCCCACGAACCTCTTTTCTATTCGTTCGCCAAAAATGTTCAACATACCGGGGATATGCCGGGATCGGGACATTTCGCGAAAATGGTTCTCGACGGTCTCGAGTGTGCCATGTTTCAAATCGTCGGTGATGCGTTTGCATACTGTAACGGGAACGTTCCGGTCATGCTTTCACTCATGGATAAGGCAAAAAACATGGACGTTTCGGGACCCGTTATTGATCGGTGTAAAAGCCAACTTTACGTGACTCGAAACTATAGTCAAGTTGCCCAAGTTAAAAACTCGACCACGTGGTTCATGGAGTATACATTCAAAGCGCGGTTACCAACACCCGTCATACACTCGGCTATTACATCACGCATGACGAGTCAATACGCGAAATTATCCGAAACACACCAATCGTATAATACGTTTTACGATACGAACGTTATTCTTCAAACGATCCGGTTCTGTTTTGCAATGGCACTTTACGAAGGTAACCAAATTTCGTACGGGAAAATCGTACATTGGTCAAAAAACTCAAACGTGGCGTGTCGCATGTTTGAAACCCACGATCCCTTATACGTGATGGATGCGACCGTCGAGTTTGCGAGGACGTTTGTCATGCATTGCGTGAACTCTGGGGTACCTATACCCACAGTTCAAGCCGCGTTGAGCCAATATGATTTTATGAAACAAGAACGAACGTCGATGAATTTTATCGCGTCGTTGAGGGACGTTTAGGCGTCACCCCATAATTGCCATTCGCCTAATTGAATGAATGAACTACTTCCATTATTCACTGATATAGAAAGCTGATAATATTGGTAACTCGCTGGAGAACTTACCGTATGAACATCCCCGTAAATAGACGGTGGTTTGTTCGTTACGGTATGTATGGTTGTCCAGCTAGTATCATCATTCGACCCCTTAAGTACCCACGATTTAGGACGTCGTGTATTCTCTTCACTACCGTTACCAGGTAATGTTGGATCTACACTCCCACCGGGTGTAGATACGGGTGCGTTTGTATCTGCAGGGTACAAAACGTATTTACGTATAGTCTTTGCACTCGGTAACTGAAGTGTAATATCAAAATTTGTTAACTGACTCGTCTGTAAAAATGAGTATATCGATGCACCACCGTCCGAAATAATTTCAATTTTAACTCCATTTGTAAACACACCGGCTGCAGCTGCATGTGTACCACCAGGTGCAACTGTCGCGTGACTTGTCTTTGCTTGATATTGTCCATTACCGGTGGATGCACCCGACATGGTCCATGTGTTCCACGTATCGGCAGACAATGAAGTTGTGAGTGACGATTTCGTTCCTGTCACGACCGGTGGGTATTGGTACAATGGTTCGTCCGCGTCAATAGTTCGGGTTACCGTAAACGTATCGGTTCCTTTAATTTCGGCGTAATACTTTCCGGATTCGGGGACCGTATATTCACCCGCCGCGGGGTCCGCGACTATAAACACGTTCGACGTATCTGCGACGTTACTCGTAAACAGTTTTACGCTTGATCCGGGTTCCGTATTCAAAATCTTTATCGTATTCAAACCGTCGTATTCGAGTTTGGGGCCGAGGCCGACCTCCGCCGCTCTTTGAAGGACCTGTTTCGGACTCATGAGGAAGTTATACGTACTCACTTCGTACGTTAAGAATTTTCGGAAGGTAATAGAATGATCACCAACACGCATGTGCATGTTTCCACTTCTCGAACCAACCGCGGCAACACTTGTGTGTGTACCAGAAACGACCGGGTACCCATTCACGTACCCTACGGCGTTACCCCCGGAATCGACCGTAAGAGCAATGTGGTGCCATTTACCTACCGTAAAACAGGTAATCGTACCGGCTGATAGTAAAGTAGCCCCGTTACCATAATACAATGCAGCCGTTCCATCCGCCGCCATTTCGAAATGAATATCATTAGTACTATTACTTCCAATTGCCAATAACCCATTATACCTTTGTGCTTCTACAGGCATGAATATCGCATCCGCCGATTGGGCCATATAGGACCCGTACTCAAAAATCCCTTCAGACGATGTTACGTAAAAAACGTTAGATGTTCCTCCATCGGCGCGTTTCTGTAAAGAGTGTGACCCTTGTGTTGTCCACACAGAGTTACTAGCACGACCAACTGGGTCGGTGTACCAATGGGTTGGTAACTTATACGTCGGCATGGACGCACTATCGATAATAGAGAACCGGTTAACTTCCGATCCCGTATCTTCGACAGCGGGTGGTAAACTTCGTCGACGCGGGTTCCCGACCTGGACCACGGCGGTATTCGAACCGTTCGGAGGCGCAACGTTCGTTTGGAGAAGAACAATACCCGAACCACCGCGTCCGCCGTGTCCTCTAACACCACCATCACCCTCTGTATTGTACCCTGGGTGTTGGTCTCTAGAAACGGTTCCCACTCCACCACCACCACCACCCGTGTGTACCATGCCATGTTGCGACCCACCTCTAGCCATGTACCCGTTATAATTTCCACCGTACCCACCACCTCCACGTCCACCAGGTATATTTTCAATTTCTCCACTGTTACCACCACCACCACCACCCGCGAAGTATCCACCTTCACCGTACTCGTCACCGAAATTCGTAAACGAACTCCCCGTTCCGAAGAATTTACCGATACCACCATTACCCGCATTACCACTCGATGCGTTTGCGCCTACACCTCCGGCACCCCCACCACCACCACCTTCCTTTGTATTTGCACCATTACCACCTGTATTACCTTGATTCGATGTTCCGGACGCACCAGTATTAAAATTATAATTGGACCCATCGCCACCGTTACCACCACCACCCGAACCACCCGTATTTGGACCGTTAGTTTGAGAACCACCACCACCACCACCATCGGCGGTTGTTAACCCCGTAAACGTCGTATCTTTACCGTTAAACCCTACTTGTATGTTCCCGGAACCACTACCAATACCACCCGAATCCCCGTTCCCGACGACGATCGTTTTCGTCGCGCCACTTACCAAGCTCGTCCCCGCCGTATACACGAGACCACCGGCACCCCCACCACCACCTTCAGCTCGTCCACCACCACCACCTCCACCGGCGACCATCAAAACGTTCGCGGTTAACCCACCCGATGGAGGTGCGAAGGTATACTTAGTTCCATGAGTTGACGCTATATAATTAGAAGAAAACGTATAACTTTTCGTATACGGTGAAGGTGTAGCACCCGTTCCTTGATTACTCGTCTCATTTACTAACGTGTGAGTATCATTTAAAATTATTTTAATACCCGGGTAATAACCAGGTCTATGTGTCGATATAGATAATTGTAATAGTTCAACCGGAGATGTTATTGTAAACATGTGTCTATTAACTGCCAAACCACCGTCATTATAATTTTTTACTACAACATTACCACCAAACTCAGATGTATCACCATCAAACAAATCACTTATTGATCCGCTAGCCACATAATTAGAATCAACCCACGTAAACATACTCGATGTTAAAGTCGTTGTAGTTGAAGATATTTCAGTTAAAATCCAGCTTGTACCATTGGCATCAGTAGTATGTCCAGTAGTCGGACCTGGGAGCACGGTACAATAAAATTTATATACGAAAGATGATACACTTGTGGGTGTTATCGTCCCAATATCCCCCGTATACGCCGGCGTATCGGCATAGAACCGCCCGTTCTCGCGCGCTGTAAGTATATCACCGTCACCGTACGCGTTATCGAAATTACCGTGGTGGAATGCCCACGTATACAGACCCGACGACGAGGTTGCGGGGACCGTTGCGGATTTTAAATTAAAATCTGTACCAGATTTTATTTGCGCATCGTACGTTCCCGGATCCGAAACCGTTATGATTTGGGCTTGGTTTGCGTCGTACGTCGTCGTTCCTTTTGTGTATTTTGTTAAACTATTTGACACCGGTGATAATGTTTTAGTTATTGAAAATGGTTCGGGTGTTCCAGATGTACCGTTATTAGCCGAATCTTCTACTATAGTTGTTCCATTAAGTACGATTTTCCAACCAGGCATATACTTGGGTCTTTGTGATACAAGTGTTATATCAGTGAGTTCTTGCGTTGTTGTAAGTGTAAATATTTTTTGGTTAAGATCATGGTACCCCGGGTAGACACCGACCCTATTACTCGTCCCTGTAGACCCATCAAATAAACCACTTACAACCGAAGTTCCGGCATCATAATCTATACCGTTGACCCTATATTGTGTATTCATTACCATCATGGAAGCTGTCAATGAAACTCCTGTAGAGGATATTTCTTGTAACCATAATTCGTTATTTTCCGAAACAGCTCCAACTACAACCGAAATAAAAAATTCATAAACATATGATGTTGGTTCCATATGGGCGAGTATCTTATCGTACCCGTCGAACTCGAACGAAGGTGCGAGTATGTTCGGTAACGTATCGATATATTTGGGGTACGAAATGTCACCCGTGGTATTGTCACCGCGTGCATAATTTGTACCTCGACCCCACGCGTAATATTTACCGTCTTCGGTAATTGCTGCATCCATAGATGTTCCACCCGCACTAAACAATTTTATATTCGAAACGTTCGTCCATTTCGTTGGCGACGCTAAATTCCCTGTACTCCCGTTACCAAAATTACCATGGGTACCGCCACCCCAACAATAGTATCCGTCACTCGTATCGGCGAATACATGATATGTTCCTCCATATATTTCGTTTATCGTTATATTGTTCGCCGAAAAGTATTCAACTTTTTGCCACGATGTATGACCACCTGCTGTGGCAGTACCATCGCCTATTTGACCAGCTGAGTCTTGACCCAATGCATAATACGTACCATCGCTTTGCCATGCGTATATAGTAAAATACGTACTCGAAACACCTATTATATTGTTACTCGTCATGATTTCGTGAGGCGACTTTTGCACATCCGATAAAGTTGTTTGTGGATAATCTACACCGGCACCACTGGCCCAAATCTGTCCCCAAAACCATACGTCACCATCAGTATCTAAAGCGACGCCGTGATCGTGACCGAACGCGACTCTCGATATATTATCGGTCACCCCTCCAAATGTAATCTGTTTGGGTGTATTCGACGAAGACGCACCCGTACCCTGACCCAAATTCCACATTGATGAATTGTGTGTACCCCACGTCCACACGTTACCTGTTTCAGTTAAAGCCGAAACCGTAAGTGTACCGTGTCCAGAAATCTGGGTAATATTATTTGCAGTTAAACTTTGGTCCCCGAAATACGACGTCACGTCAATAAAACTCGTCTGATTACTCGTCTGTCCAGGTATATTATATTGAGTACCTTCGCCCGTAACCCATATTTTACCGTCGCGTGTTTTCGCCCACTGGTTTTGAGAACGTTTACTTTTGTTCCATATACTCACGACCTCGCCTTGAGTTATCCCAGTACACAGAGTCGGTACGGTTTTATCGGTAGTGTCACCGACACCGAGTTCACCGTTACTGTTTTCACCCCACCCGTACAGTTTCCCGTCGTACGTGAGTGCGTGACCAAAAAAGTACCCACCACTAAGTGTAGGTTCGACCGTTTTTATCGTCCCACTTACCGTGGTATTCGTCAACGCGAAGTCTGTGGCATTTCCTATTTCCGCGGAATAGTCGCCCGTATTCTCGACGTAAATGTTCGTTGCCGTACCGATTTCGTACGTGTTCGAGCCGTACTTGAGTGTCGTCGAGGTTGGGGTTATGTTTTTGACGACGAGTTTATACCCGTCGAAATTAAGAAACGTAGGAGTTCCACTGATATATCCAAAATCTGGGACTGTGAAAGTAGCTTCTTCGTTTCCGTTTGCTGCTTTGACACTAATACTTTGTCCAACTGTTATAATACCAGATGTAACTGCTGTTGTTATAGTTGGCGAGGTAAAAGTGTAAGGTGTATCAGCTTGACCTGTTGCATTTAAGTCCAACTCAATACCTGTAGTTGTTGCATTAAATGTAATACCATACTGAGTTCCATTCAATACAGCGGTAACGCCCCCTGCCAAGTCATATACAATCTTAGTTGACGTATTCGAAGTTTTGGAATAGTTAGATCCTGACCAATTTGTTCCCCACCATCCACCTAATACGATAGAGGAAGGGAATATAGTGAAGGATATGGGAGCCGAACTCAATGCACCAGTAACATTACTCGTCAACGCAAACGTAGTCGTCCCTTTACTTTCCGCATCGTACGTACCTTGTTCGGATATGTATACGTTACTCGCCGTGCCGATATCGTACGTGTTCGAGCCGTACTTGAGTGTCGAGGTCGACCCCGACTCTAAACCACTCAACGTCAGTTTATTGTATGTGTCGAAATCGAGGGAAGGTCCCAAAAAATAGGGGTTGATGAACTGAGATTCCAAAACTATTTGACTATTATTCGTACCTATTACATAAACAACTGCCGGATTTTCAATTGTTTCACGACTAGTCGCCGCCGTATCAGTTGCCGATATTCCAAAAGTGTTGTTAGCATCTGTGGGATTCGTATCAAACCATTTCTTCGTCGTCCAATTGTATCCTATAAAATACGTACTACCGGTTGCGTTAAGTGACATGTTGTATTCGTAGTATGTGTTTATCGTATCTGTAGCTTCATGTTGATAATTATATCCGGAAAAATCTCCAGCTGTTATTGGAATGGTATTTACCAAAGTTGGTTGAGTTACTGTTTGTATCGTCGCGACGTTACTACTCAACGCAAAGTTCGTCGCACCCTTAATTTCCGCGGAATACGTTCCCGGGTTCGCAATGTACACGTTCGAAATCGTCCCTAAATCGTACGTGTTCGATTCGTACTTTAACTTATACGTCGAGTCGGTATCTGCGCCGGTAAACGTATATTTATTGTATGTGTCGAAGTTTAGGGAAGGAGCTGCAGAGTATCCGGGTAAACTCTCTGAAGGTGTTATACTTCCCGAACTTATATCTGTATTCTTACTTCCTATATCGTCACCTATTGTATCTTTATGGAACCTCAAGTAGTGAAGTCTATCAGTCGTTTCGTTCGCCGCACCACCTATTTGACCACCATTGTATAGAGTTGTACGCCAACTCTCTGTAGTTGCCTTATCACCCTCGTATACGGAAAAGTCTGTAAGACTAGATCCGTGTTCGTCGGGCAAATCAAAAACCACGTATCGCCATGATTGACCGTAATTTCCAGAGCCATTATCACTATAATCAAATTCGGGTAAATACATTTGGTGATTATTACCGTTTCCCATATAACGAAATATATAGAAGTTCCATTTTGTTTCATCGAATCCAGATGGTAAATTATCCCAATATGTATACACGGAATTATTACTCATCCCTGTATATCCTCGCATACGGTTCGTACCGTCTGCAAACGTACCTAATACACCAAATGCACATTGAGCACCGCTAGCCGTCGTCGACGTTCCTAAACGAACAGGACCTCGAGCATCAGCGTGATGCCCGGGTTGATCCGTAGTATGTTTATACCAAAAACATATAGTTACTTGTCTATCACTAGACGAACCGTAATCGAGATACGCCGAAGGTATTGTAGCACTTCGATAATTTCCAAGTGGGTTCGTTGCTATAGTTCCCACAACATTACTATCTAACGCGAACGCGTCCGACCCTTTCATTTCCGCCGTATACGTCCCCGCACTTTCTATGTATATGTTCGTTGCCGATCCGATATCGTACGTCGTCGTCGATTCGGCACCCGTAGGTAACGCGTGGATTTTGGACGTTGGGTTCGTTATACCCGAAAGACTCAGTTTATTGTACCCGTCGAAACTTATGAAATCGGGGATCGCGTTCGTATACGTCCAAACCGAACCGTAATCCGTACCTGCGGTACTATCAGCAGACATGCCTATTATGAGTCGATCTTTCGTATTCTTTGCAATGGCTACACCTGCACCCCAATAATCGTTAACAGCCGGTGATGTTTTGGGATTCGAAAACGTTTTCGTCAGTGACCATGACCCACCCGATTTATTCCATAAAAACGCGCGTCCGAAATTATTACCATCGGTATCGTTAGTCATGTCGCCTACAAGTATCATGTTTCCATCGTAACTTATAGAAAGACCGTTACGTGAATAATAAGAAGCCATTGATAATATACTTTGTGAGAGTGTCCATGACGTCCCCGATTGGCGTTCGTAAATACCCGCCTCAGTTGCTGGATCTGCATTCACAATAAGGGTAGTACCGTCCGAGTCCATACGTATTTTAGCGGGCCAAGATGTATAACTCGTATCTATAACTGATGTTAACGACCCCCAACTACCCCCGACGTAATTAGCTTCAAAAATTTCACCGGTAGATTCTTTACCCGTTACAATACGCGTTCCCGCACCGTTTATTGCAACGCCATAACCACCAAAACCATTTCCCCAATTTTTTGTTTCGGACCACGTACCATCTCCCGCGCGCGACCATATTTGTGTACCAGTGCCCCTACTACCAAAAACTATAACTGTACCGGCTTTGTTCATATCCATATCACCTTCACCAAAGGAAGTAACACCACCTATTATAGTTGCAGTTGGTGTCGTAGGCCATGCCCCACTCGCATAATCGTAAATATATGCCTTGTTATTTGGATAATGGTTCACTACTATACGCGTACCGTCTTCATTCATACACACGGAGTCCCCGAACCGTTGACTAGCTGTATTTGGAGATGGTATATCCACTTTAAGCGTCCACGTCCCACTTTCTAAATGATACACTTTTGCTCGTCCATCATATTGTCCCGTTGTAGGGTCCATACCCAAACCAAGAACAAACCGCGTTCCGTCCCCGTTAGTATCGATATAGTGTCCAAACCCACCTTGACTTGGACTATCTGAATTGTGTGTTCCGTATAATATTTGTTCGACTTCGTAACCCGCCATCGTACTCGCAATCGCACCCACGGTCGTCTTATTAAAGTACGCCACGTTCGAACTCGTATCGAAAACGAGTCCTCTATACAGACCCGGTGTTTCGATAGTTAAATCGCTCGTGAGTGTGCCTATATCGTACACGTTCGACCCAAAAAAGAGTTTGGAGGATGTATTTGTAGGTGCATTACCAATGGAAAGTTTGTTATAGTTGTCGAAGGTGAGTTCGGAAAGCGTACTTTTATCGAATATGTACACCGCACCCTGATTTGACCCTTTATCGTCGTCGAAAGGTGCACCCGAAATTATAGTCTCACCAGTATCGCTAATACCGAGTGTGTATCCGTTATTAGCATTTGCAGTGGTACCTAAAATAGTATATGTAGGTGTTGAAGGCCAAGATCCACCCGATTTTACGTATACGTATGATTTTCCGCGATTCGTTAGACCGTCGTCGTTTTTGCCTGCACCTATAACGACCGTGTTTCCGTCCCCACTTATTTGTACAGAAAACCCAAACCATTCATTAGCATCTTGGTTCGATAACGTTTTTAAAAGTGACCAGTTTGTACCATCCGAAGTCGTGTATATGTACACACGACCTTCCGCTCCTCCAGCGGAATATAGCGGTGCACCGACAACGACCGTATTCCCGTCGTTACTCATATCAACGTTCCAACCGAAATAGTCATCACCACTTACACCGGTGAAACCCGAACCTATACTCCAACTACCACTACTATAATTCCATATATCCACGCGCCCTGTATTTGAAGAATGAGTATACCCACCTATAATCGCGCGCGTACCCGCCGAGTTCATGGCTACAGCTGTTCCATACGCAGACGTTGATGGCGCGGCTAATTCTTCTTGTAAAGACCACGTCGTACCCGAACGCGTATAGTACCACACACGACCTACATTCCCAGATCCAGGGTATCCATACGAACCGATCATAAGTTTATCACCGTCGTTATTAACATCGTTATACCCATACCTATAACTCGCCGCACCCCCGTCTATTCTTTGTTCCAGTGTCCAATTACCCTGTGCAACCCGTTTGTATATGTATACAGAACCTGTATTAGTGGTACTGTGATCGTCGGCGTGTGCGCCTATAAAAACGCGCGTACCCGTATAATCCAACTGGACAGCTTTACCTTCCTCACTCAAACCAAATGTATCCGAACCCGAACCAACGTTTGTTATTTGTTGCGTAAACGTCCAAACACCGTTAATTTTTTCGTATACGATAAACCCACCGGAATCTGTTGTTGTGTCATCATCACCTCTACCAACAACCACCATAACTAAACCATTACCACTTAGACCGACGTACCCGTAATAATCAGAATCCGAAACGGTTCCACCATCAGATGGGTACAATTTTTGAGCTGTAGTTGGAAATGACTTCACGGGTGTTATACTCCCCGTCACCTCGACCTCGTTCGTCTTATACTTTAAACCGGCTATGGTAGCATCTACCGAGTATTTACCGGCGTCGGTTATGTAATAATTAGTAACTCTTTGGGAACCGTATATGTAGGCGGCACCCGCATACGTCGCTTTCGTACTTTCGTTTGGTGCAGCCGTGATTATGGTACCGTCGTGTATAGCCGCACCACCGTACCCCAAATAATTAATCGAACCTACTGTAATACTGGCTCGTATTTTCTTAATTTCAGTCCATGTCGAACCCGAACGCGAAAATACGTATACTGCACCGGCGTCAGACGCATTCGTATCTTCTCTGGGTGCAGTCACAACTATATGATCTTTATCTATATCAACATTCCAACCAAAATCATCACTCGCTTGTGCGTCACTCGCAGTCAGTTTAGCTTGTTGTGTCCACGTCGTTCCCGAACGAACGAACACGTACGCACTTCCACTATTACTACCACCGTCATCATCATAACGGGCACCAACTACGACCGTATTACCGCTAATAGAAACAGAATACCCGAAATAATCAGTTGCCGCGGCATCACTCGCTTGAATTTGAGCTTGTTGTGCCCACGTCGCACCCGAACCTGTAAATATATACGCCGAACCCGCGTCGGATGCAGTTGTATCTTCCTGATATGCACCCGCGATTATAGTATCACCGTCTATACTTACAGAATCACCTAGACGATCACTCGCACCCGCATTACTCGCTTGAAGTTGAGCTCTTTGTGTCCATGTCGTACCACTACGTGTAAAAACGTAAAGAGAACCAGCGTCACTCGCTGTTGTATCTTCTGTAGGTGCACCAATAACTATTGTATCTTTATATATAGCAACTCCTGTTGCAAATTGATCACTCGCACCCGCATTACTCGCCCTAAGAATTGCTTGTTGTGACCATGTAGTTCCCGATCGTACAAAAACGTAAGCTGAACCCGCCGCAGATCCACCCGTATCTTCGTCTCGCGCGCCGACAACTACCGTATCACCGTATATGGCTAAGTTTCGAAAACCTCCTAACATATCGGTTGCTTGACCGTCACTCGCCGTAAGTTTAGCTTGTTGTATCCACGTATTACCAAGTCTATGATACACATAAACTGAACCGGCATCCGAAACACCGTTTATGTCTTTTTTAGATGCACCTACGACCGCATATTCACCGTGTACGTCACACGAGTTCCCAAGTTCGTCGCCGGCCTCTGCATCATTTGCGAATAGAATCTGTTCATTACTCGCATCTAAATTTAAACTATTAAATTGAATATCATAACTGGTCGTTTCCTCACCAATAGTTGTGTAAAGTGTTGCGTCATCGACGTACTTCAAAGACCCACCACTTAAATATAGTTTATTCGCTGTATCGTATTTGAGTTCGAGATCTCCCGCGACTGGGTAATCTACTCGTCCTAACGCCGCTAAGACTATTTTGAATACGAGATAGTTCGAAAGAAAAACCATCTGCGTGTCCTGTTATAGTTATGCTACAAAATTATTGTTCTTAACAAACGTAAAAAAATTTGTTAAGAAAAATGAAAATACAAAGCAAATGCCTTACCACTTGGCCACACGAGCTCGTTAGGGAAATATGCTCGCGACAGGGTTCGAACCTGCGATCGTTTGCTAAATTTGTAAAAACTCTCTCGACCGGAGTTGAACCGGTGACTTCGCGATTAACAGTCGCACACTCTAACCAACTGAGTTACGAGAGAAAGGGGTCGCGCAACCAAGGATCGAACTCGGGACAATTGGAGTTTAGTGACTAAACGAATAGTTATAATAATTTATTACAATTACAATCCAATGCTCTACCAACTGAGCTATCGCACGGTGATGCCGACAGGATTTGAACCTGCGCTCTTCCGAACCAGAGCCTTAATCTGGCGCCTTAGACCACTCGGCCACGGCATCACAAAATTATAATGTCTGCATTCTTTAAGTAAGAATGTTTATTCCGATTTTAATATCGATTCTTCTACTGGTACTCGTTACATTTTTGTTACGCCGGTCATCTCGAAACCCAGAATATAAGTGTTTTCTTTTGACACTAGAAACATCAGCCGACCGACACGAAAAGTTTATTAACCATTACGATAAATCCGTACCTTTAGAAATCATATACGGAACGGATACCAGGAAACTCGAAAATGCTAAAAAGTACCAGAAAATCATCGATCCAGTTTACTACCGCGAGGCTTTAAAACTCCACTATAACGAAAACAAAACACGCCCCGATATTACCTATTTCAATTTAGGGGCTATTGGGTGTTATATGGGACACATGGACTTTTATAAAAGGTGTTTTGAACAAAACCTCAAATATGCCGTTATTTTTGAAGATAATGTTGTTATAAAAGATAAACGCGTTTACAGAGAAATTCAAAATGTTATCAATAAGAAAGGTAATAATTTTGAAATGTGTTTCTTCCATTGCTTATCGCGGTACCCCGATGAGGAAAAGCTCGATAAAAATG
>Ga0255758_10000744_pt1 | contig 35592 bp, 33 predicted proteins | sample 011ome_24_FD_179958 | JGI IMG/M metagenome (GOLD analysis project Ga0255758, IMG submission 179958) | Coastal salt marsh microbial communities from the Groves Creek Marsh, Skidaway Island, Georgia - 011513CT metaG (version 2) | ecosystem: Environmental > Aquatic > Marine > Intertidal zone >... | reverse complement strand
AAAACAGATTTAATGGATGGAAGAGCGCGTGCAAATATTGCAGCTTTCTCATACACCTATGAGAATCTTCAATTTCAGGCCACCGACCCAGATCCATATAGAGGTGGGGTAGCAAATATACCAGAATCAGAAATGTCTGGTCTTGAAATAGAATTTAAAGGCCTTTTAACTGACTCATTAATATTCGATATGAATCTATCATTCCTTGATTCAGAGGTCACTTCAGATTACATGGTCTTGGATAATGTAGATGCATATCAATATTTCTTTGGTCAAGAAGATTTGCGCTATGGCTTAAGAGAAAATGTTAAGGGTAATGAGTTAGCAAAGAGTCCAGAGTTTTCAGCTGACATTAGTCTCACCTATGAAACAGCGCTTGCTTCTGGAAGTATGTTTACTGGGATAATGCAGTACATTCATAGAGGTGACTTCCAACAAAGAGTATCAAATAACACTATTGTTGATGCTATTGATTCTTATGATTTATTGAATCTTACTGCAAGCATTGATTTTGTAGGAAATAAATGGGGGCTGGACTTTAAAATCCTGAATGCGACAGATGAAGATGGTATTAACTCAAGCATGACAGATGTCTTTGGTGTTGCTGCAACTGGATTAGAGCTTATTCCGCCTCGTCAATTCATGGTTCGATTAAGTATGAGCTATTAATTTAGCAATTAATAAATAATGGATAAATTATTTATTCAAGCTGATGAGCTATTAAGCGATTCATTTAAGCTTGCCTGGAAAGTTTATGAAAGTGGTTACCGCCCGAACTATATTATTGGCGTTTGGAGAGGCGGAGCCCCAATTGGTATAGCTGTTCAGGAGTTTTTAGATGTCCTCGGTGTATCTTCAGATCATATAGCAATTCGTACTTCTCATTACAAAGGAATAGATGAAAGAGATAGTCAGGTTCAAGTTTATGGCCTTAACTATATTATTAAACAGGTTGAATCAGAAGATTCACTTTTAATTGTCGATGATGTGCATGATACGGGAGTATCTATTCAAAAAATAATTTTAGATCTTCAAACTGCTTGTAAAAAAAATACACCTGAAATTAAAGTAGCCACTCCATACTTTAAACCAAACAAAAATAAAACAGATAGACAGCCTGACTTTTATATTCATGAAACTGAGAAATGGCTGGTCTTTCCTCATGAGCTTGAGGGTTTATCTATAGATGAAATCATTGATTTTAAGCCAGAGCTTTCTGATCTTGCTGAAAAAATCAAACCGTTTATATCTTAAGAAAGATTTAATATAGTTTCCTTTATAATATAAATTCATTCATTATTAAGCATGAGTAATTCCAACAATCTCTCTTTAGATACGAAAAATATTGACACTATTTTAGTATTGGACTTTGGCTCACAATACACTCAACTCATTGCTAGAAGAATAAGAGACTTAAATGTGTTTTCGGTAATACTTCCCTGGGATGTTTCAACTGAAAAAATTAAATCCCTCAATCCTAAGGGGGTGGTTTTATCTGGAGGCCCTGAGTCAGTTACTGAATCTAATACTCCAAGAATCCCAGAAATTATTTTTGAGTTAGATTTACCTGTTCTAGGTATTTGCTATGGGATGCAAACTCTTGCAGAGCAATTTGGGGGGCAGGTTTCTTCCTCAAAAAATAAAGAATTTGGCCATGCGCAAATTCTTATTGAAAAACCATCTTTGCTCTTTGATGGCTTTAGTAATGGATCTTCAGTCGATGTTTGGATGAGTCATGGAGATCATGTATCAACTTTGCCAGATGAATTTAATTTAATTGCCTCAACTACATCAGCTCCAATAGCTGCCATGGAGCATATCCAAAAACCTTTTTATGCGTTGCAGTTCCATCCCGAGGTCACTCACACTAAACAGGGCAATACTGTATTAGAAAATTTTACATTCAAGATATGTAAGTGTGTAGCCCAATGGAGAATGGAAAATCTTATTGAGCAACGAATTAATGAGATTAAAGAAAAAGTAGGCGATCAAAAGGTATTACTAGGTTTATCAGGCGGAGTTGACTCATCTGTTACAGCGATGCTCTTGGATAAAGCGATCGGAAAAAATTTAATTTGTGTTTTTGTTGATAATGGATTACTTCGAAAAAATGAAGCTGAAGATGTAGAAAATTTATTCAAAGATAAGATGGATTTAAATCTATTAATCGTTGAGGCAAAGAAAATTTTTTATAGACATCTTAAAGGCGTCTGTGATCCAGAGCAGAAAAGAAAAGTTATTGGTAGAACTTTTATTGATGTCTTTGATAATGAGGCTGCTAAATTAAAAGATGAGATTAATTTTTTAGCACAGGGCACCATCTATCCTGATGTAATTGAATCTTCTGAATCCGAATCTAAAGAGGCTAGGGTGATTAAATCTCATCATAATGTTGGAGGCCTTCCTGATGATATGAAAATGGAATTAGTGGAGCCTCTTCGTGACTTATTTAAAGATGAGGTCAGGAGAATGGGATCCGAGCTTGGTCTGCCATTAGAGATGTTAAATCGGCATCCCTTCCCAGGTCCAGGACTGGGAGTAAGAATTCTTGGTGAGATTTCTCCAGAAAAAGTTTTAATTCTTCAAAATGCTGATGCGATATTCATAGAGGAATTAATTAAAGCAGGGTTATACGATCAAGTAAGCCAAGCATTTTGCGCATTTCTCCCAGTAAAATCAGTTGGAGTTGTTGGTGATGAGAGGAGATATGCTGATGTGATAGCGATTAGAGCAGTTGAGACAGTAGATTTCATGACCGCTACTTGGGCAAGACTTCCATACGATTTCTTAGCTCATGTCTCAAATCGAATTGTGAATGAGTTGGAGGGAGTGAGTAGAGTAGTTTATGACATTTCTAGCAAGCCACCAGCTACCATTGAGTGGGAGTAGTTTTTTCTCCTTAAACCCTTATAAACACTGGGTTTTTCAACTACACACTAGCTACACACTTTTTTGAAAACCCTGTAAACAAAGGGTTTCAGAGTGATAAACCTATAAAGTGGGAGTGAATAGGGGTAAAAGATATGTGGATGTTTTGTTGCTAAGAGTAGAGCAGAGTTTTTATCAATAAGTTAGACTAGAAAAGAAGAGTAATTCACTACATACTGTTTATAAGGGGTTCAGATGACAGGAATCTTACAAAGTCATTAAAAAGGGCGTTATAAATGAAAAATATAGATAAAAAAACTGTTGAAGATTTTGGAGAAGAATGGAATAAATATAACCAATCTTCCATTCCTGATGAAGAGCTAAAAAAATCATGGAATCAATATTTTGATATGTTTTCTTTTGAAGAATTAAGTAACGATTCTGAAGGTTTTGATATGGGATGTGGAAGTGGAAGATGGGCAAAATTTGTCGCAAACAAAGTTCATTTACTAAATTGTATAGATCCCAGTGAAAAAGCTTTAAATGTTGCTAAGCGAAATCTTTCAAATTTCTCAAATATTCGATACTTTAATGGCTCAGTCAACGATAATATTTTGAAAGAAAATTCACAGGATTTTGGCTATTGTTTAGGAGTTTTACATCATATACCTGATACCTTAGAAGGCATCAAAGCTTGTGCAAAGTTATTGAAAAAAAATGCTCCTTTTATACTCTACTTGTATTACAACTTTGAAAATCGTTCTTCCTTTTTTAAATTAATATGGAGATTATCAGATTTTATTAGAAAAATAATTTCATCATTATCCCCTAAAACAAAAATTTTCATTACATCAATAATAGCCTATTTGATTTATTACCCATTAGCTAGATTTGCATTTATCTCTGAAAAATTAGGGATTGATGTTTCTAATTTCCCTCTCTCTGACTACAGAAATAAATCCTTTTATTTTATGAAGACAGATGCTTTAGACAGATTTGGAACTCGATTAGAAAAAAGGTTTAGCAAAGATGAAATAAAGAGAATGCTTCAGGAAGCAGGGTTTCGAGATATTAGGTTCTCAAAAAATATGCCTTTTTGGGTAAGTATTTCACGTAAAAGCTGAAAATAAAACCAGTTACAAACTTTGTATGAAACACCTAGTTAATAGGCATATTCATACAAAAATGGGTGCAAAATGAAATATCTCTTATACAAAGTTAATACAAACTTTTATGAAATCCTTTTAAATAAGGGGTTTCAGAGTGGTAAACCTATTGAGCGGGAATAGATTGTCGCCCTTCTAGCCCTTAGTTACATCTTGCAGTGATCAAAAGCTAAGTGATGACAGCAAACTTACTTTCAAAATTCTCTTTGCCTTTGTTTGATATAATGTTAACAATCAAGTTAAAAAATAAAGGTGCTATTTAGCAGAATAATGACAATTGAAATATTGGCCAAAAAAATTATAACATTAAAAGTAGACGAACAAATTTTTCTCAAAGTTCTTAAATCAACTGATGTTGCAGAGCCTTATGTGGATTGGCTTAATGACTATGAAGTAACTAAATTTACAGAGCAGAAATATTTTAACCATACACTCCAAAGCACTAAGGCTTTCGTTAGTCAAAAATATAACTCAGAAAATGATTTACTGTTTGGAATTTATTTTGATGCAACTCACATCGGAAATATAAAATTAGGCCCAATAAAATTTGAACATATGTCGGCCGAAGTATCATATTTTATTGGAGATAAGCGATTTTGGAGCAGAGGAATTGCTTCAAGGTGTGTGGAAATTATTGTCCAATTTGCTGTCATGGAATTAGGCATTAGAAAAATAAATGCTGGCTATTATGAAAATAATGTAGGTTCGGCAAAGGTTTTGCAGAAATGCGGGTTTGTTGTTGAGGGAATTAAAGTTAGTGATGTGATTTATGAGAACAAGCGAATTAATTCTATATTAGTTGGATATATACCGAAGTAATTTAGTTTAATAAAAAATTTATTAATTTTATGATTTATAGCTCAATACTAATTACTTTAATACTATTTTTTAATCAATGAATTCAAATACTCTGTTTTACTGTAAAACTCCTTTACAAGCATTAATCATAAATAATTTACTTAAAGAGTCAGAGGCAAAAGGCGTGGTCATATATATCCCCAATAATCAAAATCACATACATGAGATTTACTTCAATAAAATTACTACAAGCAATAAAATTTTTATCCCTTATGATCCTTTTTCTTTTTCTGACTCACTTACCAAATTAAGGTATTGGTTTAGGATACCAAGAAGTATTCGCAAACAAAGCTATCAACATATATATTTTGCAAGTATAGGCTCAATAGTTTTAAGTTTTTTTGCTGGCAGAAGTTCTTCTGCTAATTTTTATTTATTTGATGATGGGTCATTCAATCTCCACAAAAAAATTTTTTTTCAGTGGGTACATTCCAATCGGTTGATACCAAGAATTATTGAATTTTGTTTTAAGGGGGAGAAGCCAAGCAAAACTTTAAAAAAAGTATCTATTTATTATACAATTTTTCCAATTTCATGGTCATTTTGGACTCAATGCCCAATTAAGAAAATTGATCTTTCTTTAGTGGAGGAAGTCAATTCAGAACCCTCTAATACCGGTAGTTATTTAAATCAATCTAATAGGAAGGTGAGAATTTTTCTTGGTTCTCACTTCAAAAACAGCGAATCATCCATTCATGCATCAAGGGCCAGATCATACAACTACATTGTAAATAACTCGCGCTATGATGTATTTATTCCACATCCAGGCAATCAGCAAAAACCTCACTTTTTTCGGGAGGATCTTCAGAGTATTTTTAAAGATGAATCTTATTCTAAAATGATTGCTGAAGAAATTATTCTACAAATTATTAAGCAAGGTTATAAAGTAATTCTCTATGGGTTTAATTCTACAGTACTTTTTAACCTAGAATCTAAAGCAACGTGCTGCAATATAGTCTTAGATGAGCTAATGATGTCGGAAGCTAAAACTCTACCCGATTCAAAAATAAGATTGCTTAAGGGATTTAATTTTTGATTAATAAATTTTTTAATAAACAGGGCTTTATTAGTAATTATTATTGTGAAACTAACCGATAAATGGTGCTGACGTTATGATATTAGTCATAAGGCAAAAAAAATTAGAATAATATTACTTATAATTAAACTTATATTAAAAAATAGAAAACCTATGGGGTTAAGTTATGTATCTTGAAGAATCAGATATTAATAATTTCATTGCTAATACATATAGCATTAAGATGAATAAATAAATGTTTTCAAACAAACATCAAGCAACTGAAGTAAATGAATAGATTAGCAATTATCCCTGCTCGGGGAGGATCTAAAAGAATACACAAAAAAAATATAAAGAATTTTTGTGGCAAACCTATTATTTCTTATTCATTAGAGGCAGCTAAATGCTCAAATTTATTCAATACTATTCATGTTTCTACAGATTGTAATGAGATTGCTGATGTAGTAACAGAACTAGGATACAGCATAGATTTTTTCAGAGATCCTAGTTTGGCAGATGATATGACACCAATTATGCCAGTTTTGAAATGGGTTGTTTCTGAATATGAATCAAGAAATATATATTTTGATGAAGTAGTTTTGATAATGCCTTGCTCACCAATGATTGAAAGTTTCGATCTACAACAAGCCAGCATACTAATGGATAAAACTAATCGAATGAAGCCTGTAATAGCTATTTCAAATTATCCAGCCCCTCCTGAGTGGGCTTTCACTAGAAATAATCTCAACGGATCATTAATTCCAGCATATCCAGGAAAATTTAAAATTAGATCTCAAGATTTAGAAAAAAAATATTTTGATTCAGGATCATTTATTTTTTTTCCAAAGAACCATATTATAAGCAGCAGTTTAGACGGCGATGATAAATCATTTGTTGGGTATATTATTGACAAAGTTAAAGCAATAGATATTGATGATCAGGATGATTGGGATCATGCTGAGCTTATTATGGAATTAATTCAGAATAAAAAATCTAGAGAGCAGGAAATTTAACAAGTGCCAATGGAAATAAAAATAGGAAATAAAATTCTTGGGAAATCTCATCCAGCATTCGTTGTTGCTGAGATTTCAGGAAATCACAATGGATCGCTTGACTTCGCTCTTGAGTTGGTCGATGCTGCCCATTATGCTGGAGCTGATGCAATAAAATTGCAGACCTATACTGCTGATACCATAACTCTTAAATCTAATAAAAAGGATTTTTTGCTAGAAAAAGATTCACCATGGAAAAAATATAAAAACCTGTGGAGCCTATATGATGAAGCTCATACTCCCTGGGAATGGCATAAAATACTTTTTAACAGAGCTAAGGTGCTAGGCATGGAATTTTTTTCTAGCCCATTTGATGAAACAGCTGTCGATTTTTTAGAGACATTTGATGTCCCCGTATACAAAGTTGCATCTCCTGAAATTAACCACATACCCCTGCTTGCCAAAATTGCCAAGACTAAGAAGCCAGTAATTTTATCTACGGGAGTAAGCGATCTTCAAGATTTAGAGCTTGCTATATCAACATTAAAATCTCATGGTACTACAGAGATCGTGGTGCTTAAATGTAATTCAGCTTATCCCGCTCCACCATCAGAAGCCAATCTCAGGACTATTGAAGATATACAAAAAAAATTTCATGTACTTGCAGGCTTATCTGATCATACATTAGGCTCTTCATCAGCAATAGCATCAGTGGTCTTGGGAGGATGCTTAATTGAGAAGCATATTAAATTAGACAGCCAAGGTAATTCCGTTGATTCATTTTTCTCATATGATGCAAATCACTTCAAAGAGATGGTAGTACAAATTAGGGAAGTTGAAAAAGAGCTTGGAGAAATAGATTACTCAATCTCAAAAAGTGCAATGCAAAGCTTAAAGGGAAGAAGATCTATATATGTCTCAGAGAATATCAAGGTTGGTGAAAGGATTACTGAGAAAAATATTAAGATCGTAAGACCATCATATGGTTTAGAGCCAAAATATTTTCAAGACTGTATTGGCAAGAAAGCCTTAAGAGAACTCAAACCTGGAGAAAGACTTACCAAGGATTTACTTGAATGGTAAGAAATATTGAAATTATATGCGACGGCAATAAAAAAACTGGTTTAGGTCATATAAAAAGGTCAATAACCTTATTTAATGAACTAAAGAAGCAGAAATTTAATATAAGAATTTCAGGAATTTCGGATGATTCCAAGCTATTTTTACCAAAGTGTAAAGAATTTGATAATAAACCTGATTGTATTATTTATGACTTACCTTCAACATCACAATGCAAAAAAATAAAATTTAATAAGCAGCAATTAATCATAGCTTTAGATTATTTTGGTGCATTAATTCCAGATTTTAATATAGTTATTTTTCCCCACCACAAGCCAAATGCTTCAAGACAAGTTTTTATTGGATTTGAATATATCTTAATACGAGAGGAGATTCGACTTTTAAAGAACAAACCAATTAAAAAATTAGACATCAATAAGGTATTAGTAATTTTCGGTGGTTCGGATATTTTAAATCAAGGACCTCATGTTGCATGTCAGTTGGCTGATCTTGGAATGCAGGTCACTCTTGTTCAAGGGCCTTTAGCAAATAATATAAGAAAAGATTCTGGATATGAGGTAATTATAAATCCAGATAATTTGCCAGAGCTTATTAGAGATTCAGGATGGCTTGTTACTAATGGGGGAGGCTGTCTTTTTGAAGCTATTTACTTAGAAAAAGCTGCTCTAGTGATTCCTCAGACTTCCGCCGAAAGAAGAATCGCTGAATATGCATTAGATCAATCAAGTATTCTCGGTATTGGTGAAGACAAAATTAGGAAATTTAATTTTGAGGAGATTGAACATGTACAGCAAAGAGCTTCTAAAGTTATAGATGGTAATGGCTATAGAAGAATAATTAATATAATTAAAAATGCTTTATGAAAAAAGATAGATGGTTGATAGCTGCAACAGCTGGGCGATGGCAGGTTCACAGTATTATAGAGGCAAAAAAAATAGGTTTAAATGTTTTAGCTATAGATGGAGACGTTGATGCAGAAGGCTTTAAATATGCTGATAAGTCTCTTCATCTTGACATAAATGATCATGATAATATTTTACGTCAGCTAAAGCTTTTAAAAATTAATTTCTGTGGGGTTAGTAGCTTTACTTCTGATGCCGGGATGATGCTTGCAGCGAAGATTAGAGAGGAATTCTCCTTGCCTGGGCCAAATATTGAAGTTACGAGAAATTTAACTCAAAAATCTCTACAAAGATTGAAATGGAGTGAACTGAATGTTCCTTCACCAAATTTTAAAGTATTTGAAGATAAAAAATCTGCACTTACATATTTACAACAAACAAAATTTCCTAAAATTGTTAAGCCAATTGATGGTGCAGGGAGTAGAGGCGTTACAAAAATAGAAAGAAACTCTGATGATCTAAATTTTTGTATAGATGAGGCTTTTAAATTTTCTGCTTCTAATCAAATTATCATAGAAGAGTACATGAGCGGAATTGAATTTGCGATAGAGGTATTAATTGTAAAGAAAAAAGTTTACATATTGTCAATCACAGAAAAATTAAAAGTTGAAGGGACAAATGGTACCGTCGCACAGGAATTATTTACATCAAATAGATCGATAAAAATCAACAGCTTGATTGAAGAGACTGTCAAGAAAGCTTTTTTGGCATTAAATTATGAAAATGGCCCAGGCCATGCTGAGCTAATTTTAATGGATGATGACTCAGTGGGTATGGTTGAGGTAGCAGGTAGGGGGGGCGGTTTTATGGTTTCGGATAAGTTGGTTCCATTTGCATCAGGAATAAATTATGCATCCTTAATTTGCAGACTTTCAATAAACGATGCCATTGACAAATTATATTTAAAGAAAAAAAATGTAGTTTTAAGGTTTTTTCCATCCGTGCAAGGTAAAATCAAGTATATTAGCGGTTTTAAAGAGGCTAGTATGATAGATGGTGTTGACTGCGGGTCATTTGTCAAAATAGGACAAAAGATCACTAACGCATTAACTGATGGGGATCGACTGGGTTATATTCTGAGTCATTCTTACTCATTGGAAGAAGCATTAGCTTTAGCTGACACAGCAGAATCACTGATAAAATTTGATATAGAGGATTTAAAATGATTATAGATTCACACCTTCATCTTGACGATACATTAGATAAGACCTTGGACGAAACTGTGAAGGAACTGGATGTTCAACTAGCTGGAGCGGGGGTTGCATATGGAATAATTCTTCATTTGCTTGCTCAGCCATGGAGCGCTGAGGAAGTCTCTGCAGCAATCAAACCATATGAAAGAATTAAAGGTTTTATCAATGTTGATCCCTTTGATAGTAATGCAAATGCTAATCTTGAGTTTGGTGTCCATGATTTAGGATTCATTGGTCTAAAACTTCATCCAAGATTACAAGGTTTCAAACCAGATGATTCAGAAGTAATCGAGCTTGTGAAATATGCTGGCAGTTTAAATATTCCTGTTTTACTTGATGCATTCCCAGATGGCACTCATTTAATGCAAGGGTTTAACCCAATAGATTATGCAAACCTAGCTTTGGCTGCACCAAATACAAGGATGATTTGGGCTCACATGGGTGGCCATTACGTTATTGATTTTATGATGTTAGCCAAAAGATTGCCAAATATTTATTTAGATTGTTCCTATTCACTTCTTTACTACCAAACTAGCTCTGTTCCAAAAAATATGGTCTATGCAATGAGAAGTATGAAATTTGATAGAATTTTTTATGGTTCAGATTACCCAGATAGATCAATAAAAGTCTCTTTAGAAAAATCAATGAATTTTTTAAAAGATGAGGGAGTATCTGGTAATGATTTTTCAAAAATTATGGGCATTAATGCGAAGGAATTCTTTAGTTTATAAGCTAAATGAGCAAAATTAATACATCTCTAATTCAAGAATTTTATAATAAGCGGTATCTTAAATCTGGAAGAAGCATTGAGTCTGTTGGGTGGAGTCATAAGTCAACACAAATTCTTAGATTTGACATGCTGCTAAAAAATATAGACTTAAAAGGTAAGAGTTTTCTAGATGTTGGTTGCGGTCTTGGAGATTTCATTCCGTATTTAACAGAAAAAACAAATGGAGATTTTAGTTATATCGGAATTGATATCTCAGATATGTTATTACAAGATGCTAAAGCCATCCACCATAGCAGCAAAGTGGAATTCTTTCTTGGTGATATTTTAGAGATTGATCTTCCTGAGGTTGATATATCTATTAATTCAGGAGCATTATCATATAAGTTACCTGGAATAGAATCTTATGCGCATGAAACAATGAAAAAAATGTTTAATCTTTCTAAAGAAGTTACAACATTAAATTTTTTATCTACCTATGTAGATTTTCAACTAGAAAAAAATCAGCATTATTCGCCGGAAGATATATATTCTCAAGCCAAGGGTTTGTCATCAAATATAAATTTAATCGATGATTACCCTTTGTATGAATTTTCAATTCAAATATTTAAAAAAAAAGAGAAGCTTGAGGTTAAATTATGAGTATTGCAAATGAAATAATTGATTTTTGTAAAAAAAATCGAGTTTCAACTACTGAGGTTGCTGACGCGCTAGGAAAAAGCGGTGTCTTTAAGGGGCCATTGCCGATAAATAATGGAAAATATGAGGTTGGTTCGATTTTTTGTGTATTCGCTGCAAATGGATCAAATTACGATGTTCATGATCAAATCAGAGAAGTCAAAGAAGGCGATATAGTATTAATATTCACTGAAAATTGTCATGAAAAAGCAATATTTGGAGCGCTAGTTGCTAAGTTTATTTTACTATACAAGGGAGCTGCAGCAATTATAGTGCAAGGTAAAGTTCGTGATGCTGCAGAATTGTGCAGGGAAAAATATTCAATTTGGTGTGAGGGTGTTACTCCTTTGGGTTGTCACAACCAATCAGCCGATGGTTTTGATTTGAATAAAAAAGAAGCCCTGCTTAGAGAGTTCCATGGGGCTATAGCTGTGTGCGATGAGGGTGGAGTCACTATTATTTCAAATGAATTCATTAATGATGAAACGCTCAAAAAATTACAACTAATTGAAATGCAGGAAGATATATGGCAATTTTGCCTTGATTCACTGAAGTGGGATACAAAAAAAATTGTTTGTGACAAAGCATATTTAACTGAAACTGACGATTTGCCACCAAAGCATATTGAAAACCTTGAGAATTTAAAAATTAAGCTAGACAAATTAAAAAATTAGAATAAATGTCAAATTCAATTTCACAGCTTCAACAGTCACCAACTGTTGCCCTTATGGACCAAATCAAGGCTTTGAAAGACTCAGGTAAAGAAATCTTTTCGATGCAATCAGGTGATCCGAATTTCCTTACTCATCATTCAATCATAAATTCTGCTCATCAAGCCATGCTTGATGGTAAAACTCATTATTCTGAAAGCAAAGGTTACTCGGCGCTTAGAAAAGCAATAATAGAAGATGTCCATGAGAGAATTAAAATTCCGTTGGATCCGGATAAAAATATATTAATAACACATGGAGCTGTTCAGGGTATTAGTCTTGCCATGAGGCTTATGCTTAAACCAGGTGATGAATGCATAATATTTGAGCCATTTTGGAATGCATACCTTGCAAATACCATTATTTCTGGTGCTTCTGTTAAAGTAGTTAAAACACATAAGGAGAATGGTTTTCAACTAGATATCCAAGAGATCGCTTCTGAGATCACACAAAAGACAAAGCTAATAGTTATCAATAGCCCAAACAACCCTACAGGTGCTATATATAGCAAAGATTCTTTGCTTGCACTGGGTGAGATATGTCATAAAAAAGGCATTCATATTTTACTAGATGATGTTTATGAAGAAATTATTCATGATGAAAATGAGTGTTTTTCTCTCCAGTCTGAAAAACTTTTTTTTGACAATATCATCAAAGTTTCAAGTTTTTCAAAGTCTCATGCAATGACAGGATGGAGAGTCGGGTATGTTATTGCTAATGAAAAAATTATTACTAATTTATTAAAGTTAAGCCAATTTTCTACAACATGTCTATCTCTTCCTAGTCAAGAGGGAGCCTTAACTGCATTACGTAGCAAGGATGCATGCATTTATAAGAATACAATGCTGGAAAAATATTCTTTTAGAAGGAAACTAACATATGAGCTGACGCGCAATTCATGGCTGAAAGAAAGACTTTTGCTACCTCAAGGAACTTTTTATTGTCTAATTGATATTAGTGATTTTAAAGTTAGTTCTACTAAATTTGCTCAAGATATTTTAGCCAAATCAAGTGTTGCTCTTACACCAGGAATTGCTTTTGGTAAAAATTTTGATAATTACCTTAGGCTAAGTTTTTCAGTTTCTGATGATCATGTATCTTACGCATTAAAAAGTTTGAATAATTTCAATCCAGACTACGCTTAAAAATTTTGAATTTTTAAAAATAGCAGCAATGATTTTTTTAATTTTAATCTATCAAATCTGTATAATAAGGTTTTTTAAATTAAGTATTTTTCCATAATATGAAGTCAAAACAAAAAGGACAATTGCTTTATACGAAAGCAAAAAAGCTAATTCCTGGAGGGACAATGCTGCTTTCAAAGAGGCCTGAAATGCATTTACCTGAAAACTGGCCTTCCTATTTTAATAAGGCTAAAGGTTGCCATGTTTGGGATTTAAATAATAATAAATATACTGATATGCTAATGGGTATTGGGCCAAATGCATTGGGCTATGGAAATAATCAAGTTGATCAGGCAGTGCTAAATGCTATTAGTAAAGGCAATATGTCCACTTTTAACTGTCCCGAAGAAGTTGAATTAGCTGAGCGACTAATTGATATGCATCCTTGGGCAGATATGGCGAGGTTTGCAAGATCAGGTGGTGAAGCTAATGCTATAGCAATAAGAATTGCAAGAGCTGCAAGCAAAAAAGATAATGTTGCTGTTTGTGGCTATCATGGATGGCATGATTGGTATTTATCGATTAATTTATCTGGAGATGGCTTAAGTGATCACCTTTTGCCGGGACTTGACCCATTGGGAGTCCCAAAAAATCTTAAAAATTCTGTCTTTCCTTTTGAATATAACAATTTTGAGCAATTAGAGAAACTAGTGGATAGTCAAAATATTGGTGTAATTAAAATGGAGGTTCAAAGAAATCTACCTCCATCTAATAATTTTTTAACAAAAGTTAGATCTCTGGCGACTAAAAAAAATATCGTATTGATATTTGATGAATGTTCATCAGGTTTTAGAGAAACGTTTGGCGGTCTGCATAAAAAATATAATGTTAATCCAGACATGGCAATGTTTGGTAAAACTTTGGGAAATGGTTATGCAGTTACAGCAGTCATAGGCACAAAAGATGTGATGGAAGCGGCTCAGGGTTCATTTATTAGCAGTACATTTTGGACAGAGAGAGTTGGTTCTGTAGCGGCCCTAGAAACCATTAAAGTTATGGAAAAGCTAAAGTCCTGGGAGATACTCCCTCAGTATGGGGTCAGTGTAAAAGCAAAGCTCAACGAATTGGCTAATCTGCATGATGTTGAAATTAATATATCTGGATTAAATGCGGTTCCTTCATTTTCATTTAATAGCCCTAATCATCTTTATCTAAAAACATTTGTGACTCAAGAAATGCTCAAAAAAGGGTTTCTTTGCTCCAATGTATTCTATATGTGTACTGAGCATCATCCTAACATCTTAGAAGGCTTCTTTGATGGTCTGAATGATATTTTTGCAAAAATAAAGATCTTAGAAGATGGAGAAGGCGTTAGATCTCATTTAGAAGGCCCGGTTTGTCATGGTGGATTTTCTAGATTAAATTAATCCTTATTATTTGTAAGTTTTTTGAAATAAAGAAATAGATAATTTCTAAAAAAAGATTTTTTTAATTTCACTAAGTTTTTTTCTACTTGCTATAAGAAATCTTTTATGAAGTCTATGCTTTTTATAAATTTCAAATGAAGATTCAGCTACAAGGTTTACAAAAGTTCTTGGATGAGATGTGACCTCTCTTGGTGTTACTCCATGAAGAGCATCAAGAGAATTTAGAAATAAAACTGCAACATTATTTTTGTATTTAATTGTTTTATGGAGTTTAAGATGTTTTTCTTCAACTCCCTCTTTATAAAATTTAAGCTTTTTGGCAGTTGTATAATTTGATTTCCATGAATAGAGATTTAAATCACCGCCCAGTGAATCATCTAGTGGCTGTCTAAGATAAAATAAACCTGAATATATTTTATTCTCACTATCTACATGTATCTTTCTTACTGAACTTTCTTTTAATGCTGGGGTATTTAAAGAAATCTGCGCATCAAGTAGCACTTTGCATTTATTAAAGGAATCAATATTACGCCGCCCAATATGATGATCATGAATGGGTAGTATTTTATGTAACGACGAATCTTTAATATGATCTTGAAAGATATCTAAAAATTCAAAAAAGAAATCACTTGAGCTATGATATAAAATAAAATCTTTCCATTGCTTAGAAATAGATTCATATTTATCTAAGTTACGAACAGAAATATCTACTCTTTTATTATTTTCATCACTTAAGAATAGATGAACAGGGAAGGCATTCGTTAAGACTTGAGCCAGTTCACAGGGAATAGCGTCTTCAATAATAATGTGTGGGAATGGCAGTTCTTCAACATTAGATCTTTTTTGATTTCTTAAGATTGATAGATTTTTCATTCTATTTCGTACAAAAAACTTTATTTAATTAGAGTATATAATAATCGCAATATATAGGTTTGTTTAATATTTATAAATAGTATTTGAAAATTCTAAAAATTTAATATGAAAGATATATCAGTAATCATTCCAACTTATAATAATCCAGAAGTTTTCATTAAAAATATTGATGCAGTTTTGCAACAATCATACCCTCCAAAACAAATCATTGTAATCGACTCTAGCTCAAATGATGATGTAAAAAATATTTCATTAAATATTAGAGGAAATTTAAAGATAGATTACTTCAGGTTTGCAAGACTTTTTCCTGGAGAGGCAAGAAATCAAGGAGCTAAGAATGCAAAATTTGAGTTTCTTGCTTTTCTTGATTCTAAGACCATTCCAGATAAAGACTGGCTAAAGATAAATGTACGCTACCTAGAAGAAAAAAAATTTGATGTTGTGTTTGGGAGCACAAAGTACATTGTCAATTCAAGCTTTCAAAATGCATTACGAGCAAGTGTCTACGGAAGAAATGCTATTGAAACAACACCTGGCACTTTAATCAGTAAAAATAATTTTATTTTATCTGGAGGTTTTCAAGAAAAAATTAGAACTGGCGATGATTTATATTGGAGACAACAAATTAAGAATATGAATATTTCATCAATTAAACCTGAAGAAATTACCCTGAAATACTCTCAATTGGAAAAAAATATTTTTAATTCAGTCTGGAGGTTCTTTACATATCAGATTTATGCTTCTCAAATTGCAATACAGGATAATCAAAAAAAGATTTATTTATTTTTCTTTTTATTGCTGTTAGCTTTTTTAGTACCAAAATGGAATAGTATTGTTGGCTGGGAAGATAGCTTATTTTATATACCCAACATAACGAAGGTATATTTTTTAGTTTATTTTTTTATTACATTTTGTATGTGGTATGCAGATAAGTTTATTAAGCAGTTTCTTTCATTTTTTTTGAAAAAAATACTTGTAGTAGTTGCCCTGGTAAACCTTTTTATATTTGTATATCTTTGGAATGGGGGGGTTGCAGAAGCTGAATCTTCAGTTTTGTATATTCCTCACATAACAAAGATATATGTTATTAGTTTGTTCGCATCATCTTTCTTTTATCGTGGCATTTATTTTCCACTTTTTGGTGGCATTAGAGCAAATGAATTACTGCCATTTCATTGGATTTACTTTGGTTTAACTGGTCTGATTTTAGATATTGCTAAAGCACCTGGATATATTTTAGGCGGCTTATTTTACCTGTTAAGAAAAAAGTAACTATTATCTATCTGGCCATCTTCTTGGATCAATAAGATCTAAATCATTGCATAATATATTAGGCATTTCATTTGATTGTCTTTTTATCAAGGCTAACCTTATTAGTTGTTTGAATTGCTCAAAATAATCAATCCCAACTACTATCTGACTTATTTTATTACTTTGTTCCACAAAAGACACACACGCTTCATATGCACTTAAGTCATTATTAGCTAAAAACTCTTCAAATTTTTGAAAATAGCTTTGCCATTTTTGAAATCTTTTATCCAATGCATGGCTTTTTTGCAAAAGGATACCTTGCAAAAAAATAGATCTTGCCTGAATTTCAATATTTTCACTATATAGTTTATCAATCCAACCAGTAATCTCTAATCTCCTATCGAAAATATTATAAGGTGCTTGCACAATATCTATTTTATTTAGATTATTAATCAAATTAAGTTCTTCCGGATCATATATTGATATTCCTACTTTATTAATCAATTTTTCTTTTTTTGCAATTTGCAATGAATTGATAACTTTCTCACCCTCTGAGCTTTTTAGTATTTTTGTATCGTGTAAGAGCAAACCATAGATTTTTTCTTTCTGTAATTTTTGTAATGATTTTTCTATTTCATTTAATAACCAAGTTTCAATATTTTTTATTGTTGGCGGGACAGGCATTAGCTTAGTTGTAACTTTAAAATTATCTAAACCAACATTTCCTAATATTGTCTCTGCGTCACCATAACCAGATGCAGTATCAATGTAATTGATATTATTTTTTTCTGCATATTCTAAGATTTTTTTTACTTCATCAATAGGCACTTGACCAGTTTTATTATTTGCACCATACGGTAACCCAAATTGTGCTGAACCAATACATAATTTATTTAAAATAGACATTTTGTAAGTAATATTATAAAAAAGAACATAGTTTTTAATGATACATAAATTTTTTAAATTTACTTATATTTTAGTTTTTAAGATTATTTAGTTGCAAAAAATTTTATAAGTGCGATATTTAAGATTTTTTTATAAATTTTTTTTATATGAAATTTAAAGATCTAAAATTCATTATTTCACAGTGCTCGCATGGTACATCTCTGCTAAGGGCATTCCAGAATCTTGATTTCAAGAATAAAGTTAAAGTCTCAAAAAAAACCATTGATCTTGGAGCAAAAGATAGCTTGTATGCATATCATCAATTAATTCATAAATCTTCAGATACTGAAATGACATTTACAGATTTATATCCCAAGAATGACGGCATTTTAAAAATAGATTTTGATAATGATTTCCCAATTGATTCAAATGAATTTGATAATATTCTTGTTTTCAATGTTCTTGAGCATGTTTGGAATACAAGAAATTTGCTTTCAGAATCAAATAGAATCTTAATTCCCGGCGGAAGCATATATGGCTCAGTTCCCTTTCTCTTTAGGTATCATCAAGATCCAACTGACTATTGGCGATTTACTCATGAAGCTCTATTAGAATTGCTAAAGCAAGCTAATTTTACTGAAATTGAGGTAGTTCCTTATGGAATAGGGTGTTTTTCAGTTAGTGTAAACACATTCTCAAATTTATTAAGATTTAAAATATTAATTGTAGGCTTATGGTTAATCGCTCTTGGGCTAGATTCGTTGTTAACGAGAATTTGGCCCCAGAATAAAACTTACTATCTAGGTGTTTTTTTTAAAGCAAAAAAACCAAAGTTAATGGAGGCTGAAGCCGGAATCGAACCGGCGTAAACGGCTTTGCAGGCCGCTGCATAACCACTCTGCCATCCAGCCTTTTGTAGCAAGACATTGTATACGATTTAAGATCAAGTATTAGTTATAAATTATGTTTATTAAACCTTTTGGCGAAAAAATTTAATTGTTTCATTTAAACCTATGTCCAATGAGATGCTTGGTTCCCAACCTAGAAGGCTTTTAGCTAATGAGATGTCAGGTTTTCTTTGGCGGGGGTCATCCTGCGGCAATGGTTTTAGCTCTTTTGTTATTTTAAGATCAGGAAGTTTTTGTATTATTTTATCTGCTAATTCATGCATTGTGAATTCATCTGGATTGCCTATATTGATAGGCCCTATGATTTCTTTTTTTGATTGCATGAGCTTATACATGCCATCAATCAGATCATCAACATAACAAAAACTTCTAGTTTGAGTTCCATCACCATAAATAGTTATAGGTGAACCTCCAAGTGCTTGATTAACAAAATTACTTACAACCCTTCCATCATCTTTTTGCATCCTTGGGCCATACGTATTGAAAATTCTCATTACCTTTATGTTAATATTTTCTTGTCTGTGATGATCAAAAAATAATGTTTCTGCAACCCTTTTGCCCTCATCATAACAACTTCTTGGGCCTATTGGGTTTACATTTCCCCAATATGTTTCTGATTGAGGATGCGTTTCTGGATCCCCATAAACCTCTGATGTAGAGGCTTGTAAAATTGTTGCCTTGTTATTTTTTGCCAATTCAAGCAAATTTATAGAACCAAAAATATTTGTTTTTAAGGTTTTAATTCTATCTAGTTGATAGCTAACAGGGGAAGCTGGGCTTGCAAGATTATAAATTTGATCAAAGGAGATTTTAACGTCAATAGTATTTACAATATCGTGCTCAATAAATTGAAAATTTGGATTGTGTTCTAGGTGAGAAATATTTTTTTTTGATCCAGTTGATAGATTATCCAAACAAAAAACGTTATCCCCATCTTTTAGCACTCTATCGCATAAGTTTGAGCCCAAAAAACCAGCACCACCAGCAATAAGAATATTCTTTTTCATTTCGTTATATCTAGACTTGGATGAAACTTAGTTGTTGCCATATAAATCACGTGTGAAAATCTTGGATTTGTATTTGGTAATTTTCTCATCAAGTCTATTGGTTAAAATTAAATCAACATTGCTATCTAACAACTCTATTGTATCAACAAACTTTAACGAAGGATCTAAATTCTTATTTTGCATGAGTGGTTCATAAACAAAAATTTCAAGTTCATAACTTTTTAAAACATTAATTAAATGCAATAGTGCCGACTCTCTCCAATTATCTGAATCAGCCTTCATAATTAAACGATAGACTCCGATTTTTTTTGCATTTAGGGAAATAATTTTTTTAGCAATAAAATTTATTCTAGTTTCATTTGATTGAATAGTTGCATGAATTAAATTCTGAGGAATATTTTGAAAGTTTGAGAGAAGCTGCTTAGTATCCTTTGGCAAACAGTAACCCCCATATCCAAAAGAAGGATTGTTGTAAAAATTACCTATTCTTGGATCAGCAGATACTCCATCTATAATACTTTTAGTTTCTAGATTATTAGCAATGGCATAATTATCTAATTCATTAAAAAAAGCTACTCTCATAGCTAGATATGTATTTGAAAATAACTTAATTGATTCCGCTTCTTTATTACCAGTAAATAAAACCTCTATGTCTTTTTTATCTGCAGCCTCGATTAACAGGTTTGCAAATTTCCTTGCTTGCTTTGATGATTGCCCAATTATAATTCTTGACGGATATAAATTATCCTCTAAAGAACTTCCTTCTCTTAAAAATTCAGGTGAAAATACTATTTTTGATGTACCTAGTTCTGTAGAAATTGCGTCAGTATATCCAATAGGTACAGTTGATTTAATAATAATCATAGCTTTTGGATTTTTCAAATGAGCCTCTCTGATTACTAAATCTACAATTGAAGTATCAAATTTATTTGTATTTAGATCAAAATTTGTCGGAGTAGCAATAATGATGAAATCTTTGTCTTGAAATGCAGATGAGCTATCATTAGTAGCGATCAAATCTAAATTTTTATTTTGTAAGTAGCTTGTGATCATCTTCTCCACAATTGGAGATTTTTTAGAATTGATTAAGTCTACTTTTGATTTATCAATATCTAATAATGTTACAGGGTTATTCTGGCTCAGCAAGATCGCATTTGATAATCCAACATACCCTATGCCTACAACAGCAATTTTCATAAAAAATAAAGTATCTTAAGCATGCTCTATTTTATATTATTTTTATTGTTTATTAATATCTAATATCACGCTTATTACCTATTAAATAATTAGCATATTTGATTATGAATTTATGAAATTGATACAATTAAAGAAATAAAACTATTCTATTTATATGGAAGTATCAAAAGCAGTCTCTGAGAGAAAATCTATAAGGGCCTTTACAAAAAAGAAAGTTCCTAATCAATTGATTGAAGAGTTATTAAGAAAGTCATCCAGGAGTCCATCTGGAGGAAATCTCCAGCCTTGGAAGATATTCGTAGTTAACAACGAAAGTATGAAAAATTTTTTAGATTTTCAACTTAATTGGACTAAGCCCGATCTTCCTGCATATGATATATATCCCTCTAAATTAAAAGAACCATACAGAACTTCAAGATTTGAATTAGGCGAGCAAATGTATGCGCTTATAGGGATAGGAAGAGAGGAGAAAGATGCTAGGATTGCCCAAGTTATGGAAAACTTTAAATTTTTTGGAGCGCCTTGTGCCTTATTTTGCTTTGTTGACAGGCAAATGGGTCCTCCTCAATGGTCTGATTTGGGAATGTTTTTACAAACTTTTATGTTACTTGCAAAAGAAGCTGGTTTAGATACTTGCGCACAAGAGGCCTGGTCAATAAAAAATGAGAGTGTTTCAGAATTTGTAAACGCAGAAGATAGCGATATATTATTTTGTGGTATGGCAATTGGATATAGGAATGAAACTGCCGCTGTTAATGCTTTAAAATCAGAAAGAAGGCCACTTAATGAGTGGGCTAAATTTCTATAAAAAAATACCAAGTAATTTAATTTGTTGAAACTTGAAAAGTACATCGATTATTTTATGTCTGAAGCCTTGAATATGGCAAAATTAGCATTTAATAACGATGAGGTACCAGTAGGTGCAATCGTTGTGAATAACGGAAAAATTATTGGCAGGGGCTTCAACCAAGTAATTTCAAAAAATTCAGTTTCATCTCATGCAGAAATTAATGCAATTAATCAAGCTAGTAAATTTATAAAAAATTATAGACTCATAGGATCTGATATCTTTGTAACTCTTGAGCCTTGTCATATGTGTGCAAAAGCAATTGTGGATGCTCGAATTGAATCATTATATTTTGGTGCAAAAGAGCCAAAGACAGGAGCAATTGAATCAATCGATCAATTCTTAAACAGGCATGATCTTAATCATAAGGTGAATTTTAGCGGAGGACATATGCAAGAGGATTCTTCCCTTTTACTCAGAAAATTTTTTAAAACTAAAAGAACAAAGAAGACTACTTTTAAAAATTTATTTTAATTCCAACCAAATTGGGCAATGATCTGATGGTTTTTCCATAGCTCTGGCCGAGTAGTCTATACCAGTATCAAGTATCTCATGCTCTATATTTTTTGATAATAGGATGTGATCGATTCGTAATCCCCTTTTAGGGTCGTCATCAAACATCCTTGAGCGGTAATCAAACCATGAATATATTGAACCCTCTGTTGGGTTTTGTTTTCTCCATGAATCTATAAAACCCAAGTCTCTTATTTTATTCCACATCTCAATCTCTTCTGGAAGGAATGCTGTTTTTCCATCACGCAACCATCTTTTTGCATTTTGCTCTCCAATTCCAATATCCAATTCTGTAGGAGCAACATTAAAGTCTCCCATAACAATCAAATTCTTCTCAACTTTCTTGAGTTTTTTTATGTGTTTTTCTAAATCATCATAAAATTTTATTTTTTTTGGAAACTTTGTTTCATGAGACCTATTTTCTCCCTGAGGAAAATATCCATTCATGATAGTAATTTTCTGCTTTTTCCATTTAAAAGTAGCCTGTATAAATCTTTTTTGGTCTTCATCTGAATCACCCGCAAAACCCTTTTGAACATTTTCTGGTTTTTTTTTGCTTAGAATAGCTACCCCATAGTGACCCTTTTGTCCCCAAAATTCAGGGTAGTATCCAATATCTTTAATTACATCGATTGGAAACTCAGGATCATTTACTTTGGTTTCTTGTATACCAATTACATCAGGATCTATGGTATCTCTAAGATGAATAAGTTGGTGGGGGCGAGCTCTAATACTATTTATATTAAAAGATACAATTTTCATATTTTAAGTGGCCTTAGATAAATAAATGTTTTGATTGAGTATTGTATAGTCTGAAAGTATTTGTGCGCCTTCATTTAGGAGATAGTCATTATCAATATCTATCTCTGAATCTTTATCATCTTCTTCGATCTCACTGGCATCATTGAAATCTTCCATGGCCTTGAACGAACTAAAGGTTTCTAAATTTAGAGAAGCACGTCTTTTATTTTCTATATCTAAGGACCATAACTGCTTTTCTTTTTTTTCAATTTTTCTCTGAGTTAAGTTTAAAGAAATTACTTTTTTATTTTTTTGGATTTCATTTCTTTTCCTAATATCAAGGATATATTGCAAGTTTGGACTTAGATTAACTCTTGTTAAATGCTCATCATTTAATTGGGATATTACAGACGATCCCATGGAAAATTTCTTGAAACGCAATGGTTTAATTTCATCCCATGGAAGAGCTGTTTCGTATGAGCTTTCACCAATTTCTTCAATGTCCCAGGTGCTGGGTAGTGTAATGTCCGGATGTACACCTTTGTTTTGCATCCCAGATCCAGTAATTCTATAAAACTTTGATTCAGTAATTTTGATTTGTCCTGAGCTCAAATCATCTAATTTCTGGACGGTACCTTTACCAAATGTTTTTTGCCCAATTATTATGCCTCTTTGGTAATCTTGAATAGCACCTGCAAAAATTTCTGACGCAGAAGCAGAGTATCTATCAACCATGACTGCCATTGGCTTTTTCCAAATTTGCTTAGCTCTATAATCTCCCCAAGGCCTCACATTGCCATTACTCTCTTTAACTTGTAATATTGCACCGGAAGAGACAAATAAACCAGTTAATTTATTTGCCTCAAAAAGGGAGCCACCTGAATTGCCTCTGAGATCAACCAAGACAGCATCAACGCCTTGATCATAGAAATTTTTTAGTATGGTTTCAACATCTCTTGAACTACTTCTAAAATTAGGATCTCTATTTCGCCAAGCATTGAAATCTATGTAAAAGGTAGGCAGATCTATTATTCCAATTTTTATTTTTTGAAAGTTTCGTTTAATTTCAATGATTCTTGATTTTGCTGCTTGCTCCTCAAGTTTCACTTCTTCGCGTGTGATTGTTACAAATTTCCTTTCGCTAAAATCCTCTGTTTTTCCTGGAATAAGCTCCAACTTAACCTTCGTGCCAGCTTTTCCTCGAATCAATTGAACAACTTCATCTATTCTCCAACCCACAACATCAGTTGCAGTTGAATCTGATTCCTCAACTTGAGATATCTTTACTATTTTGTCATCTGGATTAATTTTTCGTGTTTTATCAGCCGGACCGCCAGGCACAACACTTACTATTGTTGGGTAATCATCCTCTGTTGTAAGCAAAGCTCCAATTCCTTCAAGCTTTAGACTCATTGTCATTTCAAAATCCTCAGCTGATTTAGGAGAGAGGTATGAAGAATGAGGATCAAAATATGATGTCAAATTATTCATAGAAATTGAAAACACGTCTTCCTCATTTATTTGAGAAATTCTTCTGAGTCTATTTTTGTACCTTTTTGCAATAGTTTCTGTGGCTTCGTCTAAATCTTTTTCAGCAAGCATGGATATTAAAACATCATTTTTTGCTAGTTTTCTCCATACATCCTTAAGCTTAAATTTACTCTTTTGCCAATTTTTTTGATCATCATCAATTAGGATGATCTCATTTTTTGTGTAATCAAAATTCTTTTTAGCAACTTCTTTGAGTTGATAGTTGGTTACCTCAATTAATCGATTAAAGTATAAATTTATAAATGCAAATTTAGACTTTAAGTCTATTGAGCAAAGAGAAGATTTTAAGAATTTTTTTTGATAGCTAGACGGATTATCAAATTGAAAAAATCTCCTTTTAAATGAGCTGATTTCACTTTCAGTGAAATATATTTTTTGTGAATCAATCTGTTTTATTAAAGCATCAAATATTTCAGAATTGATAGAATTCAAGTCTTTATCATTAAAAAAATGTTCGCTGACCATCTTTTGATAAACTTCCTGGCACAGTTCTTGTTTTTCTATTGATGCAGGTATATATATCTTTGCCTCAACACAAATGCTAAGCAATATTATCGTTATGAAACTCAAAGCTTTTTTCTGTTTATACAAGATAATTAATTTACAATATTTATTTATAATGAATGCTAACTATATAGAGTTTTACTTTGACTGTTCAAGCCCTTGGACATACTTAGCGTTTGCCGAAATTGTATCATTATCACAAAAATGTGAGTTAGAAATACGCTGGAAGCCAGTATTGGTTGGAGGAGTCTTTAATACAGTCAATCAAGATGTTTATGAGTTTAGAAAAAAGCCTAATCCTTTAAAGCTTAACTACTCAAATGAGGACCTATATTTGTGGTCAAAAGTTAGAGGAATTAGCATTAGCTTTCCAGAAGTATTTCCAGTTAATTCTGTAAAGGCAATGCGTGGCTGCTTGTTTGCTGTGAAAGAAAGTAAACTGGTTGATTTTGCTAATAATATATTTCGGGCCTATTGGGGTGAGGGTAAAGACATCAGTCAGGATGATTTATTATTTAGTATTGCTAAAAATTCAAATTTAGACACTGAGAAATTTAAAAAATATATCAGATCACAAAAGGCCAAAGATTTATTGATAAAAAATACTAAAGAATTAGTACATCGCGGTGGTTTTGGATCTCCAACATTTTTCTACAACAATCATATGTTCTTTGGTAATGACAGGCTATCATTATTTGAACAGTCTTATCGAAAAGGATTATTAGATCAATGATTCCAAAAATGAAAATATTTATATGCTCTAATGAAAATCAATTGATAGGAGCTAAAGTGGCTAAAAATTCTATTATTCGGCGTTCAAATTATTCGGAAGATGATGTAAAAATTATTCTAGAATCAGAAGTCCCTCAATTAAGTTATTTTTTCTCTAAACCCTATCTTAGGGGAGGGAGAATGCTTACTTTTGATAAAAATGATATGCAATCATTTACTCTGTTAAGGTTTCATGTTCCAGAGTTAATGGGGTATAAAGGAAAAGCTCTCGTAATAGATCCAGATGTTTTTTTGGTTCGGGAGGGGCTTGAGCAATTAGAAAATTTTGATCTTGATAGTTCATCAATATATGCAAGAAAAGGGTTGAAAAGAAATTCATGGGGATCAAGTGTTTTATTGCTATCTTGCGAGCATTTACATCACTGGTCATTGCAGTCATTTATTGAAAAGTTGCATCATGGTCGAATTGATTATGATGATTTGATAAATCTTAGGTATGAGAAATCCATATCTTCTTTGGAGACAAAGTGGAATGAATTTGATGAAATTAAACCAGATACAATTTTACTTCACACCACAGAAAAGTTGACACAACCTTGGAGAGCAGGGTTAAAATTAAATTCAAACATCACGCCAATATTAAAATTTATTCCAAGGGCACCAATTTATAAAATATTTGGAAAAGACTTAACATTAGGAAGAGAGCACCCCAGTCAAGAAGTTAATAATTTCTTTTTTGGGGAATTATCAAAATGTATTTCAACAAATCTTGTCTCAATTGATGATGTAGATGTAGGTATTGAAAACAAATATCTTAGAAAAGACTTGAAGGATGTGCTGAAGAATTATTAGGCTTATCTTTTAAATCTTATTATTCCAATCATTAAGAAATTTAAAAATTTATATATAGCACTTCTAATGAAGTTTGCTGTGAGAGCATTTGTTTTCGATTCAACTAAAATGATTATTTTTAACAAAATTGATTTTTCTTGAATCACCCTAAGAGAATTTTTAAAAATTTTTATTGAATTTTTTTGCATCTCTGTTTTAGCCCTTGTTTGGTTAAGAAAGAATTTTAATCGTTGGGTTTCAAGATAAAAATATTGAACAAAATAAGGTGTTATAAAATTTTTTAAAATATACTTGATTTGATCTTCAGCATTTATTTTTCCATTGATAATTTTGTCTATTAAATAAAGCGTTATGGAAGTTCGCATGGAGGTTGTTTGAATTGCAGCTTCAAGATTTTTAATTTCAAAATTTTGAAATGAATCATTTGTTTTCAAAATTTCTTCAATTAGTTTTAATTTATTAGAGCTAAGCTTATTAGGCCCATAATAAATGTATTCCCACATGACAATCTCATTGATTGCATGTGCATTTATTTTAAGAGCTGGATTACATAAATTCTTGAGTAAGGATGATAATGATTCATCCTCATTCTTTAAAAATATAGATCTGAATAATTTCAATGATTCTTTAGGTGTGTTAAGACTAAAGAAAGAAATATTTCTAAAATTTTCTGGTTTTATGGTCTGACTTAAAAATGAAGATATAAAATTTTTTTCTCCTATGCTGTATACGATTATTTTTTTTTCAACATTTACAAAATCGATAAAACCTTGAGTTTTATCTGAAATAACAATACTTTTTGCACTAGTGCCAAGATCAAAAAGATTGGATTGATTTGGCGCGAGATGGATTAAAGGATCAGCATCTTGCATGAATGATTTTTTAAATCGATGCCTATCTTCCAAAGGATGCAACTTTATTAGAATTTCTGCTTTTGGATTATTGTCTCTAATCCACTGAATGATTTCTTTTCTTTTTTGGTATGTTTCTTGGCTTGAAGAAGTAATTATTTGAGGAGCAGATAGAACCAAAAGAATATAGTCTTTCACATTATACTGTTTTAATTTTACAAGCTCTTTTCCAATAAATTTATGAAATTCTTTTTGAAAAATCCATCCAGGTGAAATAATAGTATTCTCTTTGAAAAGCTTGTTTTTGATCATTAAATTTTTTTCTTGATCTGATGCTGCAAGGATTAAGTCTGGCGAGAGCATAATGCTATTTACAAAACCATTGCTCATACTAAGTTGATGTGTTTCTTGAATGAGGATAACTTTTTTCCCTGATTCTCTTAAAGAACGAATATATTCAAATGATATTTTTGATGGAACAATAGAAAAAAAAATAAATCTTTCATATAGATTATTTTTTGGAATTAACTCTTTGGTTGATTGAACTAAAAAAAAATTTTTCTTTATTTTGAAGGCATCTGGTTGAAATTTGACACATGCAACGTCAATATGATTGCTAGACATTTTTTTTAAATACAAGCCTTTTTCAAGTTGATGTTGGCTATTACAAATAATTAGAAATGACAAATTCATTTAGATTTTTTTAAGTTAGTTTAACAGCTAATTTTTATCACTCTGGTTATTATTTTTTTAACTAAGAACATATTGTATTAAAAGCTTTTGTATTTTATGTAGCCATGTTTTTCTTATTTACCCTTAAGATAATTGCGGGAATCATTAAAAAAATAATCCAAAAAATTGGCGCATCTAATGCATCCCAAGTAAAGCTCTCAACTATAAAGGTGTAGTAAGCTGCAAAAAGTATGGCAGATTCATTTTTACTATTTTCCCTATATTGTCTCTCAGATTTAATAAATTTTATAAGAAGTAAAAGCGTAGTTATCGGCCCACCGATTAGCAACACTGAAACCCAGAAAGAGTGAGGATCTGCATCAATAATTTTCACAAAATCATCATAATTACCAAAAAACCAGAGTGTAGAATTAAGATACTCAAATGCAGATATTTTCAACCATGAAAAAAAACTTAAGTAAAAATCGTATTCACCAAGCGAAAAAAGTATTGATCTAAAATAATGTGAGTTTGATATGAAGACATCGGAGTTATTTATTGTTAAATGTGTAAGGATTACATATCCAGTGATAACTAAAATTAAAAACTTATATTTATGATCTAAGAAAAATCTGATCACTAAAAATGTTAAAAACAAATATCCCACTTTTGCTTGAGAAAGAATCAACCCAAGGATAAACATTGTCACAATAAAATATTTTAACATTGAGATTTTCTTTAGTTCGCTTAGTGCAACAAGGCCAGCAAGGCCAGCAATTAAAACATACGCAGTATAATTAATACTTATATGGAATCCTGATATTTGATATTTCCAATTTGTTTCAAATATACTGTTGAAAACCCCAATCATAGGGTTTGGATAATTCTGCGGCTCTAAAGTGATAAATTTTGTTGTAGTTCCTATCAATCCTTCAAAAAGTCCAATTAAGACACCCCCTAAACTTATTACAGCTGCTATGAGTAAACTTTCGAGAAGGATATCTATATTTTGCTTTTTATCACTAAAAATAATTGAGCTAAAAAAGATAAATAACACACTAAAACTCAAAGCATGGATACTAATGCTTAGATTTATAATTGAATGAAATATTAAGAAAAATATAATTAGGAAGTCTAAGCTAAAGAAATTGGATCTAATCTTACTGTCAAGATAGAGATATATTTCTTTTCTGAAGAAAAAAAATAAAAAACAAAACAAGCTATATATTATTAAGCTAGGGTTCATACCAAGCCTGCCTTCAAGCCATCCCTTAGAACTCATTAAAACAAGGAAGCCACTTAAGGCTGCAAGCTTAAGATTTTTATCTAAATTTTTTGAAATGCTAAACATTTATGCTATTTTTTAGCAGCGAGAATTAACTCACTTCCCCTTAGGGCTAACATATTAACTTTCTTAGTAGATTCAATATGAAGAGGCAGCATACTAAGAAAAAGACTAATCTCAATTTTTCTAACAAGACTATAATTCAAGCCTAAATTGTCCACAAATAATGTAAATAATTTTTCATACTCCATAAGGTTTTGATTAAATAAAATGCTGGCTTGCATAGATTCATCAAACTGAATCTCTGCAACATTATTAATAATATGATCATACCCACCTAAAAGTGAGTGGCATAATTTTGCTAGATCATAATAAGGAATTCTAAAATTGTTATTTATTTCGCTACCCCTCGGGTCAATAAATACTAATTTACACTCTTGCTCATTAATCAAGATATTACCAAAACACAAATCTCCGTGAGAAATCAGCCCCTCGGAACTATTTAATAAGGACTTGCTTTTTCTAAGAATGGTATTTGATTCATCAAACAAGTTTTTAATACCAGAAAAAATAGTATGGTTACTTATAAATAAATTTAACTGATTAAAACCATCCCATGACTCGAGCTCTGCAAATCTTGCCGCATTTTTTGAAATTATAAAGTCGTAGAGAGATTCGCTCGATGAACCTTTAAATTTAGATATAAGTTTAAAATAAGCCTCAAGCTCATCGAAGATATTTTGCATTGAATCAATTGAAAAACCTTTATTAATATATTGCATAGACATGTCTATACCATTAATTTTTTCCATCGTGTATTGAGCCTTTTTCTCTTCAACCTCTAAATTGCTTACAGCCACATAATATTTTTGAATTTCTTGAGGAAGCGAGTCTAAAAAAGAAAACTCTTTAATTATTTTATCTTTATTGGTCGACTCTTTTATAACTGTATTTTGATTAACTGTAAGATCATTAAAATATCTTGAATGCGGTTTATACAGAGCTATTTTTTTTAAATCCCATAGAGTATTTATCGTGATTAAATTATCATCAGCATCTAATTTGATTATTCTTTTTTGAGTTGATATTTCTTTTTCAGAATTTAGAAAAGGTTTTAATTCATCAATTTGTCCTTTAAAAATAAAGCTCTCTTTAGATCCAAAAAATAACCCAAAATAAGAACTTATTAATTTTTTACAAAATAAAGTTTGTAAATAAGCATTTTTGTATATTATATTTGAGCTCCAAATTATTATTTCTTTTTTAGCCTCTGAAATCTCATCAATTGTATTTATTGCCTGAAAGGTAAACTCATTATTTAAGTTACTTTGAATCATTTTAAACAAAGATGTTTTTTGTATAGATAATTCAGAGAATTGATGCAGACCAGTAAATTGTCTTAACTCTGAATTTTCTATATTTTTATTTAGATAAAAAAAATTCATCTGTTTGTCACTGCCCATAGAATGTAATCAATAAAAATTTTTATCCTTTTTTTAACAGAACCTGACCAACTTGATTCCCCGATTTTTCTCTCGCTTTGAATAATTGGAATCTGAATAGAATGTAAAAATATTTTTTTATAAATAGCTAAATCGATACAGAAGTTATCTGGTAAATTGTCGATTGGACCCAGAAAAGACCTATTAAAAACTTTTGGTTGCCCATTAAAATCTTTGATTCGTTTGAAAAGAATTATTGATAATATAGCTCTTAACAGAGCTGAGTAAATCCTATCTTTAAAGCGTCTATTTAATCTTTTGGAGAGGATATTTGTTTTATTCTGGATGGTAATTATATCTAAATTTGTATATATGAAGCTGTATAGATCAAATTGAAGATCTGCATGATTTAAAATTACTATAGAACTTGAAGATTTCGCTAAGCCAGCTTTTATACCTCCGCCATAACCTAAATTTTTTTCTAATAATATAAGTTTTATTTTTTTATCGTTCTCTGCTAATTCTTTTAGCCTTTCTCTAGTATGATCAGTTGATCCATTTTCTATATATATATAATTGTTGATATTAAATAATCGTTCACTCTTTTTATTTTGAAAATGAACTTTCTGAACAGCACTCTCTTCATTAAAGAAGGGAACAATCAAATCAATGCTTTTATTCCAGAAAGGACTTGTATATTTAAAACTAAACTCTTCTATGCTTAAGTTCTTATCATCCACATACCAACCTTCAGGCCCACACCAAGGCTTGCCCAAAATTAAATCTGAATAGGGCACGTGATTTTCCTTTAACCATTTTTCAGCAATAGGTCTTGTTATTTCTTCAATTTCAAGTAAATCTCCCTCAAGAGAGTTCATGTTTCTTGCTGAAAAAACAGTAGACGAAATTCCTAATTTAGAGGCATTATGAATTGCACGGGCAACTTCGGCATTTATTTTTTTTGACTCATAATTAGGTGATGAGGAATCAATTGTTATAGTATTATCTAGATCTACTATCAGACGATTTTTCATCATTTAGAAGTTTGAAATGTTTTTATAAGATCCATGATAAATAAATATCCAGCGACCAATAACCCAGATCCAAAAATATATATACTATATACAAATGAATAGCTTACCAGTCCATCTACTTGAGAAGCTTCACCAATGAGATAAAAAGCAGCCTGAAGCCCACCATAGCCCAATGGTGCATTTGGAAGCAATGACGCAAATGATACAGAGAGGGCAAGAAAAATCATTAAGTCATATTTGTATCCCAGTAAATCAAGAAATATAAAAAACGCTGAGATTTCTAATAACCAAATGGATAAAGATACAAATAGACATGAAATATATTTATCGTGAAGTATGAATTTTATTTTTTTGATCGCTTTTATTAAGTTGCCAGTAAACTCAATAACATTAACAGTTAAATTGGTGGTGGGCTTAGATAAAAATATTTTATGAAGAAGAATCAAAAATTCATCAAAAACATACAAAGTTATTACGATAGCACTCAAAAGAAAAATTGAGATATAAAATAAATACTCAATTGCTGGAATGTCTAAATTAGAAAAATACAGTGTAATCGAAAGAAAAAGAAAAATAACAAATAAATCTAAAAACCTTTCTGTTAGCAAAACTGCAAAAGAGTTTGAATATGAGCCAAAAAATTTTTTAAAGTAGATTAAACGATATGATTCTCCTAATTTAAAAGGGACTAGTAAATTTACACCATTTGCTTTGTATTGTTCTTTCCACAGATCTCTTATTTTAATTTCCATTAATGGATTTAGTAGCATTAGCCTAAGAACCCTAACAGTGTGCGAGAGCAGATATAAAATTATAGCTATTCCGATTTCTAAATAATGGAAATTACTTAAAACTTGCATGATAGATGAGGGAGTAAATTGATACAATGAATATGCGTAGCTAATGCAACCAATACCAAATATAGAAAAAATAATTTTCTTCACCACATCGCTATTTAAAAATTTATCCATCTTTTTTCCAGCGTTCATACTCATCAGGGGTTCCAAGAATTAGGGTATCTCCTTTATTTTTATTATATAAGTTTAAAATTCTTGAATTTCTCGCAAGCATTGTTTGATATACATCACTTATATATTTTTCTTTATTAGAAAAGACTGTTTCTTTATAAAAACTTAAAAAAGTTTTGCAGTCTTTGAAAATATAAAATCCTGATGTAGCCATATTTGAAATAACTTTTTTCTCTTTTATTCCTGATATCCATCCTGAGGGAGACGTTTTAATATAGCTATAGGCACTGCTTGAAGCTGGAAATGTATCAATGGCACCATCAGCAAAATTTTCAAGATCACCCAAAAATGAAGCTATGTTTCTTTTAAACAATATAGTATCTCCATTATGAAATGATATTGGATCAAGGCTATTTGTTGAGGCATTCTCTTTTATATACATTGCACCATGAAAAGCAGTTTCAGCTTGACCCTGTGTATCATCAATAAATAATATATCAAAATTGCAATCTTTAAATTTTGATATCGTTTGGTCTATTTCAGCTGCCCAGATTTTATGATTTTTGTTTAAAATAAGAATAAAGTTCTTAACTTTTGAAATATAAAAATTTTTTATGATTAACTCAAGAATAGTTTCTGTATCCGAGCTATTTTTTAGCAAGAATTTTGGAGTATTGTAACCCTTATCAATAAAGCGTTGACCTTTTCCAGCCAAACACAGAACTAAATTTATCGATTTACTTGATTTCTCGATTTGCACAATTAATTATAAGTTAATTATTGTAAGTTGCTTCTTAATAAGAATACATTGTATTCATTTCAAACTATTTAGAAATTTTTAATATATTTTTATTGCTGATTATGAAATGCCACCTCTCTGACAAGCTCAGGTGATCCAAGAATTTGACGATTTACACCGATTCGTTTGAACCAATAGTGCAATCCAAGAAGATCTGTAAAACCCATGCCACCATGAACTTCAGTGGCTTTTTTGGCAATTCCTTTGCTCATTTCAGAGACATGTGCTTTTGCATGACAGGCCATTAATCTCGCCTCATCAGGAGCATTATCATAGCAATGCGCAGCATGCCAAACCAATGCGTAGCAGGGCTCTAAGTCGGCAGCCATTTCTGCACACATATGCTTTACAGCCTGAAATGATCCTATGGCTCTGCCAAACTGCTTTCGTTCCTTAGCATAATCAACAGCCTTATCAATCATAGTTTGTGATGCGCCAAGAGAATCTGCAGCTAGCATAATCCTTCCGGCATCGATTGCTTGGTTGATTGGTTCCGCTGAGTCTGAGGAATTCTCCAGTAGTTCTGCCTGAAGGTTTTTACAAATCACCTCTGAATATTGTCTGGTTTTATCAACTGTAGTTAGTTTAATTATCTCTATGTTTGTAGATTTTGTATCCACAACAAATATCTGGCCTTTTTCATCTGTAATTAGTAAATGCGTTGCATCATTAGCATCTAGCACAAACATAGCTCTTCCATTTAATGCATTGTCTGAAAAAGTTATTCCGGCATCATTTCTTTTTCCAATAAATTCAGTGAAACCAACTCCAAAACGGCATTCATTAGAAGCGATTTTAGAGAGATAGTTTTCTTGCTGAGACTTGCTACCTGCATGCTTAATAGCTGTCGGCGCCATAACATAGGGTGCAATAAATGGAGTAGGGCTCACTCCACCTCCCAAAGCTTCTGAAATAACGGCTGCAAAGAGCAAATCCAGACCTAGACCACCAAACTCTTCTGGAATCAATAGCCCATTTATACCTAGATTTAGAAGGCCTTGATGAATTTCTGCAAAAAGATTTTTTTCATCACCGCTAGTAATGTGCTTAATATTATCTATGGTGGCATGTTCTGCTAAATACTTTTTTACATTGTCCTGAAAAAAGGATTGTTCTTCTGATAAGCCAAAATACATTTTATGCTCCCTCTACTTTTGGTTCTTTAGGCATGCCTAGACCTCGCTCGGCAATGATATTCTTTTGTATTTGACTGGTTCCTCCACCAATAATGAGGCCGAGAAAATACATATATATGAATTGCCATGTGCCGTCATTTTTAAGATGCGGGCTATCTTCATACAAGGTTCCAATTTCACCCATCACATCAATGGCAAGGCCTTCTAATTCATGCCTTAACTCTGTTCCAATGAGTTTTTGTATCATTTTGCCTATCTTGACATCAGCTCCTGGATTTAACTTAGCTGATAACAGTCTTAAGGCATGAGATTGTTGAGCTAAAACTTTGCCTTGAATTTGCATTAATCGATCTCGGTAAATTGGATGCTCAATTAATGGCTTTCCATCTAACGTTTCTTCTTTCATTAGATGCATCAGCATATTTACTCTATTCATGGTTGCATCTGGTGGAGCTAAGGAACCTCTTTCATGCCCTAAAGTTGCATTTGCAACGGCCCAGCCTTCACCTCTTTTGCCTACAATATTGCCTGCAGGAATTTTCACATCTGTAAAAAAGACTTCATTAAATCCAGCCTTCAAAGTCATATCAACAAGTGGTCTAATTTCAATACCTGAGGTGTCCATTGGGATCAATAAGTAGCTTATTCCAGCATGTTTTGGTGCATCTGGTTCAGTCCTAACAAGACAAAAACACATTTGTGAGTATTGGGCAGTACTGGTCCATATTTTTTGACCATTGATCACCCATTCATCACCAACTAACTCTCCCTTAGTTTGTAAGCTTGCCAGATCACTCCCCGCAT
>Ga0255758_10000724_pt1 | contig 36124 bp, 31 predicted proteins | sample 011ome_24_FD_179958 | JGI IMG/M metagenome (GOLD analysis project Ga0255758, IMG submission 179958) | Coastal salt marsh microbial communities from the Groves Creek Marsh, Skidaway Island, Georgia - 011513CT metaG (version 2) | ecosystem: Environmental > Aquatic > Marine > Intertidal zone >... | reverse complement strand
ATAGCCGTCCAGTGCTGGATAGTCTTGGTCGAGTCCGCGTGTATCGTAATACCAATGCACGGGCATGGCGACTGCGTCGGCCACCAGTGCGCCGAGCATAGCATGTTGTAGAGTAGTCGTCATTCGGCTGAGTGGTGGAGCTTGATTGTTGGTGCGCATTAAAACGGAGTGTCTGATCTCGCTTGAAGCAATGCCCCTTGCTGACTCGGTCAACATTAGGAGTCACTTTTTAGCTTCTAATCATCGAGCGTGAGCCGTTCGATGCGGATATTGAGGTCGCGTTCGTAGCGGCGTATCAACTTCATTTCGTCTTCGCTGGCGAGGGAGAGCGCGTGGCCGCTGGCACCCATCCGGCCAGTTCGACCGACGCGGTGGATGTAATCGTCGGAGCTCGACGGCAGATCGACGTTGAAAATATGTGTGACGCCCTTAATATCCAATCCTCTGGCGGCGACATCGGAAGCGATGAGCACTTTGATTTCGCCGCTGCGGAAGCAGTCGAGTGCATTTTGTCGCGCAAATTTACTTAAGTTACCATGGATGACAGCGAGCTGTGGAAGTCGCCGGGAAAGTTCGTCGCCAAGCTCTTCGGCGCTGACGTTGCGGTGGACGAATACGATCGCCCGTTCGGGAGTGAGCGACTGGAGGAGTTGCTGTAAAACTCTGCCTTTGTTATAATAGCGTGTTTCGACGTAGCTGTGCTCAATGGCAGGTGCCTGCACTTGCGAGGATCGTGCGGCTCGCCATTGTACGTCTTTGCCGATCGATTCCGCGATGCCGAAGGCACCTCCTTTTTGGGTTGCAGAGGTGAAGATTAATTGCCGGTCACGTGGCGTCATTTTGATGAAGGCCTCGACGTCTGCGATTCTGTCATCGGCGAGCAAGTTATCGGCCTCGTCGATCACCACGCTGCGGCAGACGTGCAGTTTGAGTTTACGCGTGCGCCCCAGTTCAAGCATGCGACCCAGCGTGCCGACGACGAGATGGGGCTTCTTTTTTAGCTTCTCCTTTTGGCGTAGCGCCGATGCGTTGCCGATCAAAAGCTGACTGCGAAGGCTTGGGTTTGTGCTCGATTCGAGTGTGCGGATGCAATCGTGGATTTGCACCGCAAGTTCTTGAGTCGGCGATAGAATTGCGACTTGCAAATCTGTAGTACTTAAATCGATACCAGCGAGTAGGGGCAGCAAATAAGCGAGTGTTTTACCGCTACCAGTGGGCGCGCTGAGCCAGATGTCCTGTTGTTTGCGGACGATCGGGTAGCCCTCTATTTGAATATATGTGGGCACGGTGATCTGCTGTCGCGAGAGTGCTTCGATGCGACTGTCGGAGAGCCCAAGTTCTTTAAAGGTACTCATGCGCGTGACTGCCAAGGCTTGTCGGGCGTATCGATCAATCGGAGTGTGAGTTTTGTTTTGCCAATTTCGATGCAGTCGCCAGACACGAGTTTTTTGCGCTTCTGCGTTTCCACCACTCCGTTTAACAAAACCTTGCCTGCCGCGATCAATGCCTTCGCTTCACCACCGCTGGCGGCGAGACCCTCAAACTTTATGAGTTTGTGGAGCTCAATGGGCTCGCGGGTAATTTCACCATCTTTCATAGTAAGTGAGCTTGACTGCGGCGTAGTCGTCAACGCAAGTGCCGAGTCATTCGGTTGAGTACTTGCTGGCCAAGCCCAGATGGGGTCTGGATTCACTTATTTGCCCTTATGCCGCTTTTCAGTTGTCCTTTGCATGGCTCAAAATTAGTCGTTCATCCTTCGTTTTGCCAACAGCGGTTGCTGAGCATTCGCCACAATTTTATGAATAACAAAAACTCTCTCAATTTAGATAAAGAAGTCTACAAGCAGTTACGCGCACAGACTTGGGATGCTTTGTGGCTGCATGAGGTGCCGTTGTTTGATGCCGGCACTGCTGAGTCCCGCTTGGCGCGTGTTGGTTTAGTGCGTGCTTTAGGAGTGGTAGCGCTGGAGAAGGGGACCAAGGAGCAAAGAAAGCAAACCCAGCAATGGCTGATGAACCTGCTGGAGGATTCGCAAGAGAAAGTGCGTCGTTATGCGATGGTCGCGCTACCCAAACTCGGCGGGAAAAAAGAGAGCGAGGCAGCCTTGCTGTCATTGTTGGATCAGTCGACTGAGCCGCGCGAAGTGGTTCATCTAAGCCGCACCTTGGATAAAATTGGTGGTGAGGCGACCTTAGATAAATTAGCGCATTTACAGGATAACAGCGAAACTCTGCAGCAAACTGAGCAAAAGATTAAGGCGCAATTGGCGCGTAATGATCCGTCGACCAAAGTATTGATGAATGTTAAAATTCGAGATGCTCGGGGTTTGCGCATTCACCTCCGCACGCGTCGTGGCATGGAGCCGTTTGTTCGGGATGAACTGTTGGCGCATCCGAGGCTCAGCGAACGTTTTAAAATACTCAGAGTCAGTCCCGGCTGTGTCGCGATTTCTGCGGACAAGGTATTTACACTGGGAGAGCTCTATGAGCTACGCACCTTCGGGTCGATTAACTTTGTGTTGGGCAGTGCCAAGGATACTACCAACGACGTTGCAACCCTAGCCAAGCTCATTGGCTCGAAGCGAACTCAACGTTTATGCACTAAACTCACTGCAGGTCAGCCGCGTTATCGATTAGATTTCATCCGCCAAAAAGTAACTCCCAGTAAAGCGCAAGCAGTGGTGAATCAGGCGTTCGCGCTGTGCCCAAAGCTGCTCAATGATGCACGGCAAGCACCCTGGGCGATCGAGGTGTACCCCGAAAAAGTGGGTCTCTCTGTGGAGTTAAGCCCCCGTGTCCTGCCAGATCCTCGCTTTGCATATCGGGTCGACGACGTGCCCGCATCCACGCACCCGCAACTGGCTGCCGCGATGGCTCGCTTGGCTGGCGTCGAGTCTCAAGATGTGGTGTGGGATCCTTTTTGTGGCTCTGGACTGGAGCTGATTGAGCGTTCGCTATTGGGCGAGGTGAAAACGATCATCGCCTCTGATATTGATAAAAAGGCAGTCGCGGTGGCGCGGCTCAATTTAAAGTCTGCGTGTACAGGTAATGAGTCGTTGGCTATTCATCGTTGCGACTTTCTGAACTTCCGAGAGGTCACCAATATCGCTCCAGGTAGCGTCAGTCTGATTATCGCGAACCCGCCGTTGGGCCGCCGCGTGCGGGTCGACAATTTGCCAAGTTTGATTTCTAGTTTCTACCGAGTTGCTGCGGAGACATTGTGCCCTGGTGGACGGCTGGTCTTTATCAATCCGCTAAAGCTAGACAGCCCTGTGCCATCCTTGAAATTGCAAGAACGCCATTTGGTTGATCTCGGTGGATTTAACTGCCGCGTCGAGAAATGGGTTAAATCTATTTGAACGGTTGAATGCGGACATTGAAGTGGTATACGTAGTGACGAAGTAAGCAATGGCAACAGTCTCTGGTATGCCAGTCCTAGAGTGTGAGGGATTTATAATGTATATGTCTATGACGTCGATACTGAGCGCGCAGCACCATGCACAGAAAAAACGGGCACCTCATGTGAGGTGCCCGTTTGTGGAAAGTGCTATTAAATAGCGATTACGTGGAAAGTCCTGCTTTCTTACCGAAGCACGAAGCGGCGTATCCATAGATCGCAATCACAATGAAGCAAATCAAAGGCATCACAAATGATGCCCGCGCGCCGACCATGCCAAATACTGTTTCTTGGTCGATAATCATCGCTTGTAGTGGCGGCATGAGGCAACCGCCTCCAATCGCTAGAATGAGACCGGCTGAAGCTAGTTTTGCATCCTCGCCTAGCCCGTCGAGTGCCAGACCATAAATAGTCGGGAACATCAAAGACATGCAGGCAGATACGCCAACCAGGCACCAGAGACCGACCATTCCAGGAAGGAAGATAACTCCGAGTATCAGCACGGCGCCGCCGACTGCGAGACAGCTGAGCATGAATCCAGGGCGGAAATATCTTAAGAAGAAGGTGCAGATGAAGCGACTCGACACGAAGATCACCATCGCGATGATGTTGTAGCCTTGCGCGTCTGCTTTACTCATACCCATTGTGGCACCAGCATACTGAATGATGAAGGTCCAGCACATGATTTGTGCACCGACATAGAAAGCTTGTGCGACGACGCCCCAGACATAAATAGGACGTTTGAAGAGGCGCCCTAAAGTTCCGCGAATATCCATAGGCTTGTGTTCCGTTGAGCCTGTGTGTGGGAATTTTGTAAGTGCAAAAATGATGAATGCGACGATGACGACGATCCCCAAAATAATGTAAGGCCCGGTGATTACGGCTAGATCGCTTTTGGCGATGGCATTAAACGCGTCGCTGTCGGTATCGAGTAGGACCCGACGTTCGGCTTCGGAGGTTGAGTCAAGGCGGGCGAGGATAAACTCTTTTGCAATGAACATTCCTGTGATCGAGCCGATCGGATTGAAAGATTGCGCAAGATTGAGGCGTCTTGTTGCGGTTTCCTCTGGCCCCATCGCAAGGATATATGGGTTGGCAGTGGTTTCTAAAAACGACAGGCCGCAAGTCATAATAAAGTAGGCCATTAGAAATGGGCCGAATGCCTGGACCGAGCTTGCAGGCACAAATAGTAGGCAACCAGTTGCATAGAGTCCAAGTCCGATGAGCACGCCGGACTTATATGTAAAGCGCTTGATAAAGAGCGCGGCTGGAATGGCCATGAAGCAATAGCCGCCATAAAAAGCCGACTGAACCCATGAACTCTGCGTATTGGTAAGTAGCAGCACGTTCTTAAACGCAGCAACCATCGGATTAGTGATATCATTGGCGAATCCCCATAAAGAGAATAAGAATGTTACCATTATAAAGGAGATCAGGAAATTGCGCGGTATCACCGGCTTGTTGTCAGCTTGGCTCATAGCTATATTTTTGTGGGTGTGGGGTTTGGAAATGACGTCAGGTGAGTCCTTGTGTCGCTCGCTAATTGTTCGGATCTTAAGGAATCCTATTTTCTATTCAAACTATCAAGGCATATCTGCAAGGCTTTTTTATTTAGGAATGGTGGATTCGGCAGGTGTTCGCGAATCGATTTTCTCTCGATGGGCTAAGGCCGACACAAAAGAGCCGTGCCTCATTTGTGAGTACCGGCTTTTTTAACGGATTTTGTTCCAGTCATATTTTTGGACGTGCAGCGATTTTATTGAGATGATACCTTTCTGCTCGACGCAAACCGAGGTGCAGCTATCACTGTGGTATGTGTTCCATGGTTTTTACAATTGCGAATCAAAAAGGCGGTGTCGGTAAGACCACGACGGCGATCAATCTAAGCTATGCGCTAGCTGAGAGCGGAGTAAGGACGGTGTTAGTGGATTTGGATCCACAGGCAAACGCGACGAGTGGTCTCGGGTTGGAAAAGCTCGAAGGTGGCAGTTTATATGGCCCGCTCTGTGGCGACGGCACTGCTCTAGAGAAGGTGCAACCAGTTGGGTCAAATGGTAATCTGTTTATGATTCCATCTGAAGTGGATATGGCAGCGATCGAGATCGAGCTGATCCAGCGTGATAATTACTTGGTACAGCTGCGTGAATGTTTGGCTCCGTTGCGCAATTCAGGCGATTATGATGCCATTATTTTGGACTGCCCGCCAGCATTGGGAATGTTGTCGATGAACAGTTTGGCAGCTGCGGATTACTTGCTCATCGCCTTGCAGTGTGAGTATCTCGCGATGGAAGGCCTTGGGCAAATTCTGAAAGTGGTGGATAAACTGCGTGAGGCAGAGGTGAACGACGATTTGGCGTTGGGGGGCATTTTGATGACGATGTTTGATCAACGCACTAATCTCTCTCACCAAGTCGTCGGTGAGGTCCGTAATCACTTCGACGAGAAAGTTTTTCGGTCGATGATTCCTCGCTCGATTCGGTTGAGTGAAGCGCCGAGTTTTGGGCAATCAATTTTCGAGTATGATCCGAGTAGCTCTGGTGCGAATGCCTATCGCTACTTGGCGGAAGAAGTGATTGAGCGCTTCGATTTAGGAAAGTAGTTCTGTGTGGAAGCGACAAGCGTGTCACTGCGGCATTAATTCTAAGCAGTGAGGGCGACTCGCCCTCGTTCGCATTACGTGGGCGAGTCGCCCACATTCCCATAGCTGTCGCCGCTTTTTCTTTGGTTCGTTTATGAGCGATAAAAAAGCGACAAGAGTGTCGCTTTCCTGACCCACGTTGAGCTAGGTTGTTGGTGTGATGGCAGACTCTGAAGCGACTCCAAGTATACCTGTGCTGAATGATTTTTGTGATCACCTCGCTTTGGAGCGGCGTGTCTCCGCTTATACGGTTCGTAATTATCGCGCTGCGGTTGAGCACTTCGTGCGATGGATGCAGGGGCGGGGGAAGTGGCACGACGATTTTACCGCGGTGCGACCGCTGGATGTGCGCTCGTATTTAATTGAGGAGGGACGGAGGCTGGCGCGTCGCACGCTGCATAATCACGTGTCGGGGCTACGTGCATTTTATTTATACCTGCGAAAGCAAGGCTTAGCAGATTCGAATCCGTTTACTGGCGTGACGCTGCCGAAATTAAGTAAGCCACTGCCTAAGTTCTTATCTAAGTCACAAATGCGGGCCTTACTGAATGCCCCGATTCTACTTTGGCAAGAGGGTAAAATTGGCGAATTCGAGGCCTTTCGTGACACGCTGATTTTAGAGCTGCTGTATGGTGGCGGGTTACGTGTGAGTGAACTCTGTGAGCTCAATCATGGACAGATCGATTTGGAGCAGGGCGTGGCTCGTGTGCTCGGCAAAGGGCAGAAAGAGCGGCTGTGCCCACTGGGCCCTGTGGCGACGCGCTGCCTCGGTTTGTTTATTGATCGGTTTAAGCTGTCGGCAGAATGGAATGTACCAGTGGTGTGCCAGCGCAATGGTCGGCACATGGATCCGCGCCAGGTACAGAAACTCTTAAAGACGCATCTCGCTGCTGCAGAACTGCCGTTGGATATGACGCCGCATAAGCTGCGCCACTCTTTTGCCACGCATATGCTGGATAATGGTGCGGACCTGCGCACCGTGCAGGAATTGCTGGGACACGCTAATTTATCGACCACTCAGATTTATACTCATGTGTCGATTGCCCGACTCAAAGAGGCGCACAAGCAAGCACACCCTCGTGCTTAGGCTTAGACTTAGTTTTGACAGAGTCTTGCTTGGGCAACTCGGGCTGGACGTTTAGCGGCGTTGCCGCCAGATAGTTGAGAGTGGGCGACTCGCCGACGTTGAACCGATGTGGATGTAAACGCGGGCGAGTCGCCTGCGCTCCTTTGCTTATTTTGCAACGCAATACACAAAAAAGGCGATTGGTATTAGATGCCAATCACCTTTTGTTAAATGAATGAGTCGAAACTACTCGGCATTGGCGCCGACTTTTTCGAGCACGGATGCGACGTCTAAGAAGTCGTTGCTCTGGGTCGATACAGTGACTTCGCCGAGGTTGAGTTGCTCGACGATTTCGAAGGCAACCAGGTTCTCGCCGCCCGGGGTGTTGAGGGCGGTGGCTTTGAGGCGTTCGCCTTCGGCAGACGCTTCTTTCTCGAGCAGCGTACCTTTGGCTTCAAACTCAGCCTTATACAGATCGGCGTCGGCCTTGAGCTTCGCCGCGGTGAGTCGAGCATCCGCGTTGAGTTGTGCGATTTCTTTATCGGTGTCGGCTTTCATTGTGAGCTTTTTAGCAATGAGCTCTTGCTCAATGACGCGGACTTTGGCTTCGGTTTCAGCCGCGATACGGTTGGTCTCGCCCTTTTTATCTTCGGCTAGGGCGCGGGACTTATTGAGCTCCACGTCTTGGTCGGCTAGTTTCTTGTCTAAAATCTTACGCTCATAAGAGGGATCAAAAGCAATGTCGCGAATCAGAATATCAATCAGGTCGATGCTGCTGTCTGCAAGTTCGCCTTTGAGGTCTTTTTTGGCTTCGACTGTTTTGGTCCGACGCACTTCAGGATCGTAGAATTGTTCGGTGAGCATAGTGCCAAAGATATCGCGAATGGTCTTTTGCACTTGGTCGCGGACGATGCCTTTATAGCGAGCTTCGGAGCCGAGTTCTTGGTAGAGCTTGTGCACTTCGTTGGGGCTGACGCGGTATTTGACGGTTATGTCGAGGCGCACCGTGTAGCCGTCTTTGGACTTGAGCTCGACTTGACCTGTGCTGCCTGTTGATGAGGCATCGAGGTAGCGTTGTGAAGTCGATGACAGGAAGCTGTAGATCTTCCTCGTGGCCTTACGCTCTTGCTCGGTGGTGAACTCGGTGGTTTGCACCGTCGAGTCGAAAATTTTCCAAGTATCGAGTAGCGGCAGGTTGCGATGCCAGCCTGGACCGAAGTCCTCCGGGACTACGCCCTTTGCACCAAAGACGGCATATTGCTGGGTGCGTACCCCGGTCTCGCCGAGATCGATTTTGATAAATAGGAAGTTGGCGGCAACGAAGACGCTAACTGCGGCGAGTATGATGAGAGTAGAGAGCAGTTTTATAAATTTCATGATAGTATGTGTCCGTATGGCAGTGGCTTATTTAATGGCTGGCTTTTTTTTGGTCACGGCAGCTTCGTCCTTGTAGCTGAGGCGTTCGGTTTTACTTTCAATGGTAAAGGGTTGTCCGGTGATTTTCATGTCACCCACTTTGCTGGCATAGGCACGACGGACGAGGTTCATGCCGCCAATGCCTTGGTAGGCGTTGGCGAGTGCGGTGAGTGCTTCGCCTTCGGCCTTGGCCTTGACGAGTATGCCCTGCGAGTTTTTGTCGCGCTGGTAGAATGTGGCATCGGCTCCGAGTTGGGTATCGATCACATAGGCTTCAGCATCGAGCACGTCGCGTTCGGCATTGGCAGTGGCTTCAACGATCAGTTTTTGCATCTCGCCGGAGTAGGTCGCTAGGAATACTTCCTTCTTCTTGGTGGCCTCGACGACGCGGAAAATTTGATTTTGGCGAGCGGCGTTGGCTTTGGATATTTGCTCTTCGACTTCTTGGTCGGCGAGCTTTTTAGCACGGATGCGTTCTTCGTATTCTGGGTGAAAGCTAAATTTTTCGGCAATGACGCTAGACACTTCGATCCCGTAGGATTTGAGCAATTTATTGAGCTCTTCCATGGCCATTTGCGCCTTTTGATTTCGCACGCTGGCGTCGTAGAATTCTTCGGTGGTCATTTCACCAAAGACGGCGCGACAAACAGACCGTGAATAATCGCGCACCCATTTGTATTTATAGGCATCACCGAGGCCGGAGGTGGTGACGGTTTCTTTAACCATGTCGCGGCGCAGTTGATAGTTGATGGTGAGATCAAGGAACACGTCCGAACCGTCGACAGTTTTGATGCGCAGGTCGTCGCGGTTACTACGTTCGCCGCGATTTGGGTCGGCGACCATTTCCAGACGCTGCACAGTCATATCAAGCAGGTGAAAAGAGTTGAGCAGGCCATTGTAAATATTGGTACCTGATTTGGCGATGACGGTGATGTCGCCTGTGACATTGTTAACCTTAATACCAACTTCAGTGCCAGATACCCGCTGCACGCGAAAGTTAACCATTAGAAAAATGGTTAAAACAGCGATCGCAATGAATAGCAGGGCGAGTGAGCCTTTGAAACCTTGCAGCCCTGGGAAGATTGGAGCTTGGCTACGTTGATTTGGGAAATTTACTGACATAATGTCTCTGGGTTAAGGAAGTGAGAATCTGTGTGGATTCTTGTGAAGGGCGGGATTGCTTATATCTCGAGAAGTGAATTGATGGGTGCCTGAAGTTTTTATGAAGAGCGCTGAATTTTACGTTTTTCCGTACAAGAGGATAACTCATCTGGTGTTTCTGGCGGCAAGCCACTGGGCGGAGCAGGACAGTTGCAAGAGAACAGGGGCGGAGAGGGATTTAAGCAAGCGATCTTCTTGTTTAGTGGCTAAAATGATCGGCTGGATTGATTGTTTTTGCCAAGATCTAAATAGATCCCCCAAAAACAGCTGCTCTGCCAGCTTGTAATTCGGGATGTCTTTTCTGCCAGTTAGTTTTGATCGAGGTATGTGTTGAGCACTTTTTTAAAGTCGAGGGCTTCGTAGGGTTTACAAATATAATCGTCCATTCCCGCGCGAGAACACTTTTCTTTGTCCTCGCTCGAGACGTTTGCAGTCAGTGCTATAATCGCAATTCTCTTCTTATGCGCACCTCGCGGAAGCAAGTCAGCTGCTTCGAGTTTTCGGATTTCGAGTGTTGCATCGAAGCCGTCCATTATCGGCATTCTGCAATCCATAAATATAATCGGATAGTATGTCTGCTTTGCTAGGTTGATTGCTTCCGTGCCGTCATTTGCCAGAGTGACATCGTAGCCCATTTGCTCTAATATGGTGGAGCCTAGTATTTGATTTAGATCGTTATCATCGACCAATAGGATTTTCGCGAGTGGCTCATTACCTTGACTCGCGTCTATTGGCGTGACCTCTTGGTTGGGAGTATTGATGACTTTCTTTGAGGCACTAAAGGGAATTTCGACAATCATCGTAGTGCCCTGACCTGCGGGACTCGTGGCACGAATCGTTCCATTCATTAGCCCAGTCAGTCTCTGGCAAATCGACAATCCGAGGCCCGAGCCACCATATTTTCGGGTAGTGGAAAGGTCTGCCTGAGTGAATTGTTTAAAAAGATTATCAACCTTGTCTGGAGCAATGCCGATTCCTGTATCGACGATGCTAATACGAGCAGTTCCCTTATTCTGATCTCCAAGCCATTCTAGGTGGGTGAAAACGCTACCTGTGTTGGTGAATTTCAGCCCATTATTTACTAAATTAATGATAATTTGTTTGAGGCGTGTCGGATCGCCTAAGACATATTCGGGGATGTCTCTGTCTATTTTTGCATCCACACTGATGCTCTTCTCTGAGGCCTGAATGGAAAAGCTGCCAGTTACGTCTTCAATAATTTCCTGAAGCGAAAAAGGAATATTCTCGAGCTCCAGCTTTCCGGCCTCGATTTTAGAAAAATCAAGAATGTCGTCCATCAGGCTGAGCAAGCCGCCGCTGGAGGATTTTATGTAGCTGGCCCAGAGGGCTTGCTCAGAAGTAAGTTTACTGGCGGATAGAAGTTGAGAAAATCCGATAACGCTGTTCATCGGGGTCCGGATCTCGTGGCTCATTATGGCTAGAAATTCGCTTTTGGCTTCATTCGCTGACTTAGCCGCTAATTCAGCTCGACTGGCTTCGGTTTCAGCCCTCTTTCTGACGTCAATTTCTAATTTTAAGAGTCGGTTGGTTGCTGTGAGTTCATCAGTTGTTACTTCGATTATTTTCTTACTTCTGACGAGTGATTCGAAATTCCAGGCAGCAAATGCCAGCAAGCATGTAAACAGAGCGCTCAGTACTCCAGCTCCGGTAGCAGTATAGAGAGTCCCCCCAGCGTATTTCGAGCCTCGTTGCCAAGTAGTGGTAAATGTTTGGCCACCGATATTTAAGGTCCTTACTTGGTCAAAATCGACTGGCGAATTAGCCTCTCGGTTCGTAATGTTTGAATAGACCAAGGCGTCCGGACTGATTGAATCACTATCGTAGATCGAAAGGTTGATTTGCTCTGGGTTTTTATCTCCAAGAACACCGTCCACAAAGAGCTCAGTAATAAAAGGCGCATATGCGAAGCCGAGGAAGGCCTGCTGCCTTTGCTCAGGGGTAGTGATGGGTTGTCCTGGGTTATAAGCGGGCAGATACAACAGGAACCCAGGGCGTGCTTCACCGTCTTGAACGAGTATGATACGACCGGTTATTTTGGGCTCGCCGCTGTCCCTCGCTAATAATGCAGCTTGTAGGCGATTTGTCTCGCTTGAAAGCTGTAATCCAAGGGCTGATAAGTTAATATCTAGTGGTTCAATGTGTGTGATGATCAGGTGTTTTAATGACGGGTCGATTTCTGCGGCGGCGACATTTGGTACATTCACCACGGGGTGAGACTGCAGAGACTCACTTTCGATTTCTTGCTGAAATTGTTGGTGTTGCTCAATCGAAGCGAAAGGTAAGCAGAAGCCAATACCGTTGATTCCTGGATAAATTTGGCGGATTTTTAGAAAATCGACATAAGTGCGCCACTCTTCTCGGGTAACGCAATTTGAGCTGACATAGTAACTGGCCGCTCCCCGAAGTAGGTCCACATAGCTGTTAAAGCGGCTGGAAATTGCAGATTCAGATTCAGTAACGAGTTCATTGAAATGAATCTCATCTAATTCGATGGCGTGATGGCGTATATAACTGTAAATCCATATGCTCATTGCCCATCCGATCACAAAAATGAGACCAACAATTTTCAGCTGCTTAGTTGGTAGGACCCAGTGATGAGCGTATTCTGATTGTTTTTTGAGCATAGTCTTAGACGACGTATGGATTAATAAATATTCTGGTGATGAAAACAAGATGAATTTCGATTTCGAGCAGGAGTTTTCGGTCAGTTCTGAATTAAAAAATGGGTGCCATGCATCGATTCAAATTTAGTCCAGCATGGAGCTGTAATGTGCTAAGATGGTGGCGTCATTCGGCAGCATCTGCGCATGTCTTAAAATGAAAATTTAGGTCACAAGCGCCCGCCTGATAATTACTGGTTCAGTACGGACTCGACTCACGATTTATCATTGGGATACTTCGCTCGGTGTTAGAAGAAAATATTGCTATTAAACAACGCATCAAAACAGCAGCGCATACGCTGGGTTTTCATGCCTTCGGCGTTGCTAAGGTGCCGCTGGAACTGCGTGGGGACTATTACCGAAAGTGGATCGCTGCGGGCCAGCATGGGACAATGTCGTGGATGGAGCGAAACAACGACCGCCGTCTGCACCCCGAGCAACTGCTACCTGAAGCGCGCAGTATTATAGTGCTCGGCATGAATTATTATCAGCCGGACCCAGTGCGACCTTACCGCATCGCGAAATTCGCGCTAGGTGACGACTATCATAACCTGATGCTGCGCTATCTGAAGAAGCTGTGCCGCTCGCTGCGCGATGATTTTGGTGGTGCGCAGCGTCCTTATGTCGACACCGGACCGCTATTGGAAAAGCCTATCGCCGCGGCCGCGGGCATTGGTTGGCAGGGCAAGAGTACAATTCTAGTCGAGCCTAAGCGTGGCACTTGGTCGTTTTTGGCAAATATTGTGACGACGCTCGACCTGCCCGCCGATGAGCCTATCAAGGACCGCTGCGGTAGTTGTACGCGTTGCATTGATGTGTGTCCAACGGGGGCGATCACTGCTCCCTATCAACTCGATGCGACCAAGTGTATCTCGTATCTAACGATTGAGCATGATGGGCCCATTCCACTGCAGTATCGTACCGCGATCGGTGACCGACTCTATGGTTGTGACGAGTGTCTGGATGTGTGCCCTTGGAATAAATGGGCGACGCCGACCGTAGAAGCAAAATTTTCGCCCCGTGAGTTGCCTCCGCTTCGAGAATTGCTGGCGTGGGATGAGGCGACATTCAGTGAACGAATGATTGGCTCGCCAATGCGGCGGCTTAAGCTGCCCCGCTTTCGACGTAATATTTGTGTGGTGCTCGGCAATGTCGGTATGGCCGTGGACTTGCCTGCGTTGCAGATTGTAGCATCTGGGAGCGACGCGATGGTTGCCGAGCACGCACATTGGGCGATTGCTCAAATTAATCAACGTCTGCTCACGTGAACAAAAAAGTCGTTTCGTTTATTGACTAATCGACGTTAGGTATTTGCGTCTCAGCGAAGAGTAAGGATTGTCACATATAACAATAATTACCGATTCTCAGTATATTTCTACAATTAAACCGATCAATTAACCAAACACATATTATGGAACAACAATCAGTCGCAGGATCAATTATGGATAGCATCGCGAATTTTGGACTTAAAGTCGTGGCCGCAATTATTATATTAATCGTGGGACTATGGTTTGCGAAAAAAGTGAAAGCACTGTTCGCCGCTGCTTTGATTAAAAAGGAAGTGGATGCGACGCTGATCGGGTTTTTTTCCAGTATGCTTTACGGAGCGATTGTGGTATTTGTTGCCATCGCCGCGATAGGTAAGCTTGGTGTTGAGACGACTTCATTTGCTGCGGTAGTGGCAGCGGCGGGCTTGGCGATCGGCCTCGCGCTGCAAGGTTCGCTTTCGAACTTCGCTGCTGGAGTATTACTGATTCTGTTTAAGCCTTTTAAGACCGGCAATGCCATCAAGGCTGGTGGCGAGATGGGTGTTGTTGTGGAAGTGGGACTATTGACGACTGAATTGAAAACTCCGGATAATATTAAAATTATTATGCCGAACTCAGCGGTGATGAGCGGTTCGATTACTAACTTTTCCGCACACCCGACTCGTCGCATCGATATGGTGGTCGGTGTCGGATATGGGGATGACCTAAATAAGGCGAAGCAAGTGATGCTTGATCTACTCGAGGCGGACGCGCGTGTGCTAAAAGATCCAGCTCCGCAGATTGAAGTCGCAAACTTAGGTGATAGCAGCGTCGATTTTGTCGTGCGTCCTTGGGTGAACGCTGCTGATTACTGGGGTGTGAAGTTTGATTTCACAAAGGCAGTTAAAGAGAAATTTGATGCCGAAGGTATCAGTATTCCCTATCCGCAACAGCAAGTACATATGTTGCAAGCGGACGTATCGTAATACTTTAGTTCGCATTTTCAAACAACCGGCGCAGCGATTCGGCGGTTGTTTTATGGCTATTCATGCTTGAAAGCAGGGTTAAGACTGTGGTCGACTTGTCCACATTGTGCTGGTTCATATTATATAATTAAGTGCGAGTCGACCTTGCGGCTTAGGGTTGCAGATTCTGGTCAGTCACCTACTAATCCTAATATGAAGAATTTCGAAGATTTTAGGAGATCGCGCGAGAAGATGGATCCAAGCACTCGGAAGCTGTCCGAGCACCAGTGGAAGCAAGCTTATACGGCCTATTGCAACGCGCGTGAGAACTCGCGGGGTGGGCGCACCTTGGCTGCGAAGGACGGTTCGCCGCGGAGGCGCAATTCGAATCATTCCAGTGTCGCGGGTATGCATGGGCCCTCAACACTGTCTGCTTCTGGCGCATTGAAGGCACACATTCGCGCCGAATCGGCCTATGCGGATCTTCGCTTGATTGTGAACTTACTTTCTTGGGTGATTTTAGCCGCCATTATCATTATTACTATTTTACAGGGTATGCTGTTGCAATTGCCGGGGGCGACCAGCCTAGCGTTACTTTCTGGCGCTATCAAAGCGTTGGGAGTGGTGGTGATTCGTTTGATCGTGCATGTCATTATTGATATTCCAGATGTGGCGTTGTATCGCGCCAGCGCAGCGCAGCGGTCTGTCTCAGTTTCTGCTAAAAATTAAACATCGGTATGCATCAGGTCACTGTGTACTGGCGAATTTTTCTGAGTTTTATGCTGTGTGCTGCTAGTTCTTGTTTGAGCGCTGAGCGCGCATTTACTGTGCTGGCCTACAACGTCGAGAACCTGTTCGATCTCGATGGGATTGCAATTTATCAGGACTACATTCAAGACGAGCCAGGTGATCAGTTTACCTATGGGCGAGCCAAGTTACTAACGAAACTACAGAATATCGCGGCCGTATTGAAAACCTTTAACAAGGGGCTCGGCCCCGAATTGATTTTATTTCAAGAGCTTGAAGCGGACTTCACTCCGCAGAGCTCGGTCGAGAATTTGGCGACCTTTCTCGACCAACACCACGCGATCAGTGTTGCGCAAATGCTAACGACTGATTGGCGCTCGGAATATGCTGGGTTACCTACGCAAGCGTGGCTATTGAAGGCGTTGAGTGACGCTGGTTTGGTCGGCTATTCGGTGGCGGTTGCTCCATTGAAGCGCGCAGATGCTGGGATTGCCCATACGAATGCGGTATTTTCCCGTTTCCCAATTCAAGAGGTGAAGAGCCATGAGTTGCTACAGGCACGCGATATTTTGGAGGTGACGCTGAATGTCGACGCGCACCCGCTGACGGTTTACGTCAACCATTGGAAGTCAGGAGCGTCGAGCCAGTCTCGCGAACCGATCCGCGTGCAAAACGCCAAGGTGTTGCGGGCTCTAATTGATGCGCGACTCGCGGCCGACCCGATGGCTGACATTATCATCGGCGGTGACTTGAACTCGCACTACAATCATTCGATCCTCTATCCAGGAATGGAAACTGGGATCAACGATGTACTCGGGTCGCAAGGCAATGAGTTGGCGATTCGTGAGCCTAGCGGCGCCGATCTCTATAACCTGTGGTTTGAGTTGCCGCCAAAACAGCGCTATTCCGAGGTGTGGCGTGGCCGACGCGGCTCACTGATGCATTTGCTGGTGACCCGTGGGCTGTATGATCAGTCGGGCGTCAGCTATGTGGATGGTAGTTTTACGCCTGTTATTCTACCTGGGTTAAATGCCGATCTTTTGGGCCGGCCGTTAGAATGGACCTTTGCCGGGGAGACTGGAGGAGGGGCGACGGACCACTTTCCCGTCGCTGCACGGTTTACAGTCGGATCGGGGCGTACTGGCGATTTTTTTGATTTAGAAAATCCGAGTGTGGGCGATAATGCCTTGGATTTTGAGCTGCCACTTATTTATCAAACAGGCATGCATTTGCCGCTGCGGGACGCCGTTGATCTCGCGCAACTGTCTGACGCTGCGCTCGGTCCATTCGTCGGCCGTTTGTATCGCGTCGAAGCACGTGTACTTAAAGTACGGCCAATGACGCTTGAAGTCGCAGGGGAGCAGTGGCCCGCCTATGCACCGGATAAATCTGTATATGCACAGTTGCAGCAAATAAAGGGCGCCAAATCGCCCACCGCGATGGTGGTGACTCTGGGGATATGGAAGGGTAAACGACAATTCGTGGTCGAGGGCCTCGAATAGTTGGTTGAGCGATAGCCAAGTCGTTGTGCTACGGACTTGCGCCCCTGCTCGAATTCGCCCACCTTGCTCGGTTTCCATGAGTAAGCACTTCTACATTACCACCGCAATCGACTACGCAAATGGCGCGCCGCACCTTGGCCATGCCTACGAAAAAGTGCTGACAGATATCGTCGCGCGCTTTCGTCGCCTGCAAGGCGACTCGGTTAAGTTTGTCACCGGCCTCGATGAACACGGTCAAAAGGTGCAAATGTCAGCGCAGAAACAGGGTGTCGAGCCACAGGCATTTTGCGATGGTCACGCTGCAGTTTTTCAGGGCCTTTGCGAGCGCTTAGAGATCACCAACGACGATTATATCCGCACCACAGAGCCGCGTCATAAAAAAGTCGTTTGCGAGATTCTGCAGACATTATTTGATCAAGGTTTGATCTATAAGGCAGACTACAACGGCTACTATAGTCAGCGCCAGGAGCAGTTCGTCACTGAGAAGGAAAAGGTCGATGGCAAGTGGCCAGAGATATTCGGTGAAGTGGAGGAAGTCGTAGAGACTAACTATTTCTTTAAACTCGCACAGTATCAGGACTGGTTGGTCGAAACGATCGAGCAGAATACAGAGATCATCTATCCGCGCTTCCGTAGTGCCGATGTGCTGCAGTTTCTCAAAAAAGAGCCGCTCAACGATCTCTGTATTTCTCGGCCGAAGTCGCGTCTGGAATGGGGCATTGAACTTCCATTCGACTCGGGGTATGTGACATATGTATGGTTCGACGCGTTGACTAACTATATTACTGCAGCGGGCTACGGCACCGATGAGTTCGAAAAGAATTGGCCAGCTGATTACCATGTCATTGGTAAAGATATTTTGGTGCCACCGCACGCGGTTTACTGGCCAATCATGCTTAAGGCATTGAACCTTGAATTACCGAAGCATTTTCTCGTCCATGGCTGGTGGTTGAGCTCAGGTGCAAAGATGTCCAAGAGTACTGGCGAAGTGGTTGATCCGCTTGATTTGATCGAGCAGTTTGGCACCGATGCATTCCGCTATTTCGTGACTCGTGAGATGAATGTCGGACAAGACAGTGAATTTTCAATTGAGCTCTTTATGAGCCGTTACAATAGTGACCTTGCTAACGATTTGGGTAATTTAGTCAGCCGCTTACTCAACATGGCTAGTCGTTACTCCGAGGGTAAAGTGCCCGGGGCATCTGTTGATGAGCAACCAGAGCAAGACCTTAAGGGTCTGTGGCAAAAGACTCAGGGTGAACTGATCCCATTGTTCGAAGGGTTTCAGTTTCATAAGGCTTTGGAGCGGATATTTACGTTCATTTCAGGCATTAATAAATACGCCGAAACACGTGCGCCGTGGAAGTTGGCTAAGTCGGAGGCGCCTGAAGACCAGGCGAAGCTGCAAACTTCGCTGGCCTACATGGCTGAAGCCTTACGCCTTGGCGTTGTTATGCTCACACCGGTGATGCCAGCGATTTCTGATAAGGTACGTGGCTTGGTAGGCGCGGATAATTTTGATCGCCTCGAAGGTCAACTTGAGTGGGGCAATACCCTCGAAGGCAAAACCCTCGGCGAAAAGACGATTCTCTTTCCCCGTCCGGAAAAGAACTAGGCTTAGCGATGATTAGTGTCGTTGCTCAGTTTCAGTTTTACAACTTTACTCGTTTGATTCGTGAAATGGGTACGACAACGGTGTTGTGCCTGCCAGAACCGGAGACGAGTGCAGAGCATATGTATCAATTCTCATTGGCAAAACTTAAGGGCATGTTGGAGGCAAATACGCAGCGATGAAAGCGACTTTAATCCAGACCGTTGCTGTGTGTGCGGCTCCCTTTCTTATTCTTTCGGGCTGTTATACCGCGGCGCAACGCGAATCGACAGACTTACAGCCGCTGCCAGCAACCTTTAGTGGCTCGAGCCGAGCAACTCCAACTGTGGCGCTCGATGCGGTATGGTGGAGCGCATTTAACCGCAGCGATCTCGACGCGTTGCAAGCGAGTGCCTTCACGGACAATTTAGATATCGCACAGGCGTGGGCACGTCTACGTCAATCAGAGGCCGCGGCACTTCAAGCTGGGGCAGATTTGTATCCAGAGCTATCGCTTACCCCAGGCTACGATCGCACGTGGCGCAACAAGGGCGATACGGCTTCGAATAACTATGTCGCAGGGCTGGGTATTCGCTACGATGTCGATTTGTGGGGCAAGATTCGTGCGACTCAAAATGCCGCCGAAGCACGCGCTCTGGCCTCGGCCGACGATTTTCAAAGCACCGCGTTAACGATCTCCGCAAGTGTCACGAATCGTTGGATTGAAATTATTGAAGCGGAGCAGCGTGTCGCGTTATTACAACAACAGTTGGAGATTAATAGCACACAGCTAGAGTTGATTGAGCTGCGCTTTCGTAACTCTCAGGCAAATTCATTGGATGTCTATCAACAGCGGCAGGCGGTGGCTCGCACGCGCTCCAATATTCCGCGTGCGGAGGCGCAGCGATCGGCTTCGCAATATGCGCTCAACCTCTTAATCGGCCAGACTGCAACAGAGCTCTTGCAGATCGATTGGCAAACCACGCCAACACTACCACCGATGCCAAACTCAGCGGTGCCGAGCGATTTGCTGGAACAACGCCCTGACGTGCGCGCGGCACTTCGCCGTATCGAGCTCGCAGATTGGAATGTCGCCGCAGCAAAGGCGAATCGCTTGCCGAGCGTGTCGCTTGGTCTCAGTGGTTCGACTGGAGCAGAGAACTTTGAAGATTTGTTTGATGATTGGCTCGGCAAATTCACAGGGCGTATCGTCGCGCCAATTATGGATGGCGGCCGCCGCAAACTGGAAGTTGAAAAACAATTGGCAGTCGTCGATGAGGCAGTCGCGAACTATCGACAGACTGTGCTGATTGCATTTAAGGAGGTCGAAGATGCGTTGCAGCTGGAGCAGAGAGTCCTTGAGCAATTAGAAGCACTTCGCGCTGAGCTCGGCCTCGCTCGGCAGACGCTTTCTGCGGCACGCAATCGCTACGCCAATGGGCTGAGTGATTATTTGAATGTCACTTCATCGTTGCTTTCGATGCAGAACCTTGAGCGCGATGAAATCACTCAAGTTGCTAATTTATTTAAAGCCCGTATAGCACTGCACCAAGCGCTTGGCGGACAACTCCCGACCTTTAAGTTATGAAGTCTAAGCTTTTAATCTCTCTCATTTGTTTAGGTATCGTCGCCTTGGGTTATTTAACCATGCAGGGACTGAAAGCGACAGGCCCCGAGGCCAAGACACGTCAGCCTCGGGCGATGCAAGTGCTGGTCGATGTCGAGCCGATTACGATGGCAAACGCTGGGGTGCGTGTCGAAGGCATGGGACTGGTCGTTGCTGCGCGTGAAGTGAGGCTGAAGGCGCAAGTGAGTGGTCAAGTGATCGACGTGGCTGCGAACTTTATTGAAGGTGAGCATGTCGATGCGGGCACCGTACTCGCACGGATCGAAGCCGATGATTACGAGCTGCAATTGGCACAAGCGCAGAGCACTTTTGAGCTGCGCCAGGCCGAGTTTGAATTGGAGATGGGTTTTCAACGTGTCGCAGGTCGCGAGTGGGAGTTACTCGGTGAATCGAGCGATGTTTTGGCTGAGGGATCATCTTTAGCGCTACGTGAACCACAGTTGAAGCAGGCGCAAGCCATGCTGCACAGTGCACAGTCGGCGGTGGATCGAGCGCGTTTAGATTTGTCGCGTACGGAGATTGCTGCACCGTTTAATGCGCAGGTGTTGAAGAAATTCGTTGAGGTCGGCTCGCTGGCGGGTATCGGCGGCGATGTTGCACATGTGGTTTCGACCGATAGCTTTTACGTGCGCGTTTCGATTCCTGTAAATCGGGTGCCGGTATTAGAGATCCCTGGCGGCGAAGCATTGGTCAGTATCAGTGGATCGGAGTCGCCGCTGACAGGCCGGATCATTAGTTTACTTGGCGATTTAGATCCCGATGGCCGTATGGCGCGTGTCTTAGTCGAAGTGAGTGATCCGCTCGGATTAAAGCCAGAAAACGTAGGGCGGCCGAAGTTGTTGTTAGGGGCGTATGTCGCCGTCGATCTAGTGGGCCATCCAATGCCAAATACGTTTCTGATTCCGCGTGAGACTTTGCACCATGGCGATCATGTCTGGTTGCGACGGCCAGACTCTACGCTGGAGATCCGACCAGTGACTGTGTTGTGGAAAAACCGTGATACTGTGGTGATCGGAGACGGGCTCGCCGCTGCAGAGCAGTTGATCACCTCATCACTCAGTTTTGCTGCGGATGGCATGGCAGTGACCGTCGCTGGCGAAACGACATCGCTTAGTGAGTCGTCCGCTGGTCGATCGACTCATTAATTTAGATTTACGCATTTGCTATGAAGAATCAGCAATCATCATCTAGTTCGTTTTTACGGCAAAAAGGATCGATTTCATGGATGGCCGGTCATTCAGTGACCGCGAATCTACTGATGCTCGTGCTCGTTGTGGGCGGCTTGATTGTCAGCTTTCGCACGACGAAGGAATTTTTCCCAGAAATGGAGTTGGACCGTGTGCGGATTTCGGTGAGCTATCCCGGTGCCTCGCCTGAGGAAGTCGAGGAAGGGATTATTCTGCCGATTGAGGAAGCGCTACAATCGTTGGATGGCATCGATGAAATTAACTCAAATGCGAGTGAGGGCAGTGGCTCAGTCAATGCAGAGGTCGCCTCTGGGCAAGATATACAGCAGCTGTATGCTGATATTAAGAATGAGATTGATCGGATTCGCACCTTTCCAGATGAGGCTGAGGAGCCGAAGGTATCGGTCTCCAGTTATAGGCGCGATGTGTTGGATTTAGTGATCTATGGTTCGCATAGTGAATGGACGATGCGAGAAGCCGCAGAGCTGATTCGAGATCGTATTTTACAGAGCCCGGATGTGACTCAGGTGGAGTTGGTCGGGGTGCGCGATTACGAGGTGACGATTGAAGTCGATCGTCAGACCTTGCGTGAATATGGGCTGACGCTTGGCGCGATCGCCTCGCGTGTGCGTAACGCGGCGGTGGATTTACCCGGTGGTGGTGTTAAAACCTCGGGCGGGGAGATCCTGGTGCGCGTGACTGAGAAGCGTGATTGGGCTGAGGAGTTTGAGAGTATCCCGATTGTAACCAATGCCGACGGCTCGCGTGTCTATCTGAGTGATATCGCCAGGGTGATTGACGGCTTTCAGGAGTCAGATCGCTATGCGCGTTACGGCCGTGTGGTAGAGGATGTAAATGGCGGGACGACAATCGATGTCCAACGTGCGCTAAAGATCGATGTGTATCGCGTCGGCGATCAGACGCCCGGTAAAGTTGCGGCTGCCGTGGCTGAGGCGGTCGAAGAGCTTAAAGTGACACTGCCCGAAGGGGTGCACGTCGACATCTTAAACAGTAAGGCGAAGATGTTTGAGCAACGTGCGGAATTGCTGCTGCGCAATGCCTTCTATGGTCTGGTACTGGTACTCTGCGTGTTAGGGCTGTTCCTTGAAGCACGACTTGCTTTTTGGGTGATGCTGGGGATCCCTATCTCATTCTTGGGGGCGTTTTTGATCATGCCGTTTTTCGGCGCTACAATTAATATGATCAGTATGTTCGCGTTTATCATTACCCTAGGAATCGTGGTGGATGATGCGATTGTGGTAGGCGAAAATATTTATAGCTGGCATCAAAAGGGACTACCGTTTCATGAGGCAGCGATTGTTGGTACTCGCGAGGTGGCAATGCCGGTGACTTTTAGTGTGTTGACCAATATTGTCGCCTTTATGCCCTTACTCTGGGTGCCGGGGATGATGGGCAAATTTTTTGCTTCGATTCCAATTGTCGTAATTGCGGTGTTTGCGGTTTCGCTGATTGAGTCGCTGTATATCTTGCCCGCCCACCTGTCGCATCAAAAGGATATTCAGCGGAGCGGTATCGGCGGGACATTGCATGGTTTTCAACAACGCTTCAGTCACTGGTTCGCGCATATCGTGCGCGATGTCTATGGTCCATTGCTGGGTAAATTTCTCGCCAATCGTTATATGGTCGTGGCGTTCGGGATTGCAGTGCTGCTAATGACTATTGGCTATGTGCAAAGTGGCCGTATTCGTGTGATTCAGATTGAGCGGCCGGATTCGGATTATGCTTTTGCATCCGCTCGTCTGCCGATCGGTGCGCCAGTTGCAGAGACTGAATTGGTCGCCAAAATGATGGGGGAGGCCGCGCGCAAAACGATAGCTGAGAATGGCGGAGTTCAACAAGCGGAAGGTGTCTTCTTGAATCTAGGCAATGGTGGGAGCCATCAGTTTGATATGCGCGTTTATTTGACAGATCCTGAAGTGCGCACAGTCAGCACTGCCGCGTTTACTAGTAAATGGCGTGCGAATATGGGCCCGGTGGCGGGCGTCGATTCAGTCAATTTTCAAGCCGACCGCGGCGGCCCTGGTGGGGGGCAGAAAGGGCTGACGATTCAGTTGAGCCATCGTGATGTCGGCATCCTCGATGCTGCAGGTGAAGGACTCGCCGCTACCTTGCAAAATTTTGCCAATATAAAAGACGTCGACGATGGGGTGCAGCTCGGTAAGATGCAGTTCGACTTTACCGTGAAGCCAGAGGCGCAGTCGCTGGGCTTGGATGCGCGTTCGATTGCACAACAAATTCGGCATAGTTTTTATGGAGCAGAAGCACTGCGGCAGTTGCGTGGGCGCAATGAAGTCAAGACCATGGTGCGCTTGCCAGAGTCTCAACGCGCGTCGGAATTTGATATTGAGAACTTGGTGCTGCTGACCCCACAGGGCGGCGAAATCCCGATTTTAGATGCTGTGGATATCGAGCGTGGCCGTGCGTTTACAGTGATCGAGCGCAACAATGGACGCCGCGTGATTGAGGTGACCGCCGAGACGACTAGCGATGGCGATGTTGGGCCGATCATGAACGATTTGGAAGCCACAGTCATGCCTGCCCTGATGCAGGACTTCCCTGGATTATCGTGGAAGTTCGAGGGACGTCAGGCGGACATGGCAGAGAGTATGCAGACGCTGGTGATTGGTTTACTGATGGCGCTGTTTTGTATCTTCGCACTTCTGGCGATTCCGTTTAATAATTACTATCAGCCGCTGGTGATCATGTGTTGCATTCCATTTGGAATCGTTGGCGCGGTGACTGGCCACGTGATCATGGGCTACAACTTGAGTCTGATGAGTTTGTTTGGTGTAGTCGCGCTATCGGGAGTGGTGGTGAATGACTCTTTGGTGTTGATCGACTTCGCAAATCGTCGTCAACGCGATGAGGGTGCGTCGCCTGCGATTGCGATTCAGCAAGCCGGCATCGCACGTTTTCGTGCAATCTTGCTGACCACTTTAACGACCTTCGGTGGATTGGCTCCGATGATTTTGGAGACATCTCGCCAAGCACGCTTCATGATCCCGATGGCAATCTCACTCGGCTTCGGGATCTTATTTGCGACCATTATTGTGTTGGTGCTAGTACCCTGTTTCTATCTGATTTTAGAAGACTTCGTGGCCTTCTATCGGGGTAAGCGCTGAGTAGTCACAACGGCGCGCATGCCGCTTTGATCGCAAGCAGAGCCATACTCGTCGTGGGCCACACACTTTTTCAGAATATCTTGGCACCGCTGCGCGGAACTGAGCTCAAGTAAGGGGCGCAGATTGTTTGCGCTGAGGCGCAGGATAGCCGCGCCATGTTTATACGACTTTATTCGACCTTTTTTTATATTGGCATGCGGTGTGCTAAATCGGTTGGAGTTCGTTCTTATTGACGGGCTCAGTCAGCCTTCTCTTATGAGGGCTTGAATTGACTCAATTCCTACAAAACCAAAAAACAACTAAATTAAATAGTATCATGAAGATTAAGAAAACCCTTCTCGCTTTGCTGCTCGGCAGCTCGGCGTTCTTGTTCGCCGGGAGTCTCGGCGCACAGGAACTCCCTGTTATTGAAACTGCTGAAGTAGTTGAAGCTGTTGCCGATGTAATTTCCTTTGATGACGGCTATGCCGCATTTATGGAAACACCCGGTGCTGCCTTCTTCACGATCAGCAACCTCTGGCTACTAATTGCGGCTGCTCTGGTGTTTATTATGCACCTCGGCTTCGCGACAGTCGAATCTGGCCTCGGCCAAGCTAAGAACACAGTCAACATTCTGTTCAAGAATGTTTTCATCATCTGCATGGGTCTTTTGACTTATGCGTTGTGGGGCTTCAACGCGATGTATCCTGGCGATGCATGGACGATTGGTGGCTTCTTTGCATCTGGATCTTGGTTCGATGTGACTGCGTCTGTGGACCTGATGACTGCTGAGTATGCTGATTACACATGGTACACAGACTTCATCTTCCAGGGAATGTTCGCTGCAACTGCCGCAACCATCGTCTCGGGTGCGGTTGCTGAACGCGTAAAGCTCTCTTCTTTCATGATCTTCGCAACATTGCTTGTGATGTTCGCATACCCGATCACTGGTTCATGGCAGTGGGGTGGCGGCTGGCTCGCAGAGCGTGGTTTCTACGATTTCGCTGGTTCCTCGCTGGTACACGCTTTTGGTGGTTTTGCTGCCTTGGCCTGCGTAATAGTACTCGGCCCTCGTGCGGGTAAGTATATCAACGGTCAGATTCGTCCGATCCTTGGCCACAGTATGCCACTCGCTACAATCGGTGTCTTCCTTCTCTTCCTTGGTTGGTTCGGTTTCAATGGTGGTTCGGTGCTCAATGCAGACCCATTCCTCGTCTCTCTGGTCTTCGTAACCACAGCACTCGCTGCTGCGGCTGGTGGTCTAGGCGCAATGTTCACTTCTTGGTTGTTCCTGAAGAAACCTGACCTCTCGATGGCACTCAATGGTATCCTTGCGGGTCTGGTCGGCATCACTGCCGGTGCTGACTCCATTATGCCTGCTTATGCGATCCTTACTGGCCTCATCGCTGGTGTCCTCGTCGTGTTCTCCATCATCTTCTTCGATAAGGTTAAGATTGATGATCCAGTCGGTGCGATCTCGGTGCACGGTGTCTGTGGTATTTTCGGCACACTTGCTGTCGCGCTCTTCAGTGATGCTGCCGGATTCGGTATCCAGCTGATCGGCACGCTTTCGGTTAGTGCCTTCGCTTTTATCTTCGCCTACGTCGTCTTCAGTATCTTGAAGGTGGTCATGGGTGTCCGTGTCTCTCCTGAAGAAGAGGCTGAAGGTCTCGATATCGGTGAACACGGCCAAGAAGCCTATCCTGACTTTGGTGCAGCTCGCACTCGCTAATTAAGCCTAGCCAAATAACTTAAATAACTTACATTACATTATTATGAAATTGGTCAAAGCAATCATCAAGCCCTTCAAACTCGAAGAGGTCAAAGAAGCACTCGCAGATATCGGCATCGAAGGGATGACGGTAACTGAAGTAAAGGGGTTCGGTCGCCAGAAAGGCCACACCGAAATCTATCGCGGTAGTGAATACACTGTCGATTTCCTACCGAAGGTCATGGTCGAAATCGTCGTTGACGATGCAGATGCAGACAAGACATCGGAAGCAATCGTCAAAGCTGCTAAGACTGGCAAGATCGGAGACGGGAAGGTCTTCATCATTCCAGTCGAAAGCGCGATCCGTATCCGCACCGACGAGTCGGGTCCCGAAGCTCTCTAGTCTGATCTGATTCAGTTCTTGGTATTTCACCGGTCATCCCTTCGAGGATGGCCGGTTTTTTTGATCTATTCGTGGCCTCGATCGTAAGATTGAGGAGCGTTTACAATTCCCCGCATGCGGACGAGTAAAAAAAACTTGTTCCTTGCGGCGGACTAACATTACTTATTTGCGAACTATCTAATACTGATTACAAATAGAGATGAAAAATACCCACCGTTTAATCTTACTCCTGCTGCTTTCGATGGTACCAGGCTTTTTATTCGCCCAAGAGGCTGGACTAACAGCAGTCGCCGAGCAAGCGGCAGAGGTCACCGCGACCGCTGATAGTGGCAACACTGCGTGGATGTTAACTGCGACGGTGCTAGTGTTGTTTATGACGCTGCCTGGCTTGGCCCTGTTCTACGGCGGTCTGGTCCGTGCGCAAAACGTGTTGTCGGTGCTAATGCACTGCTTCGCAATCGCCTGTTTGGCCTCGGTGATGTGGGTGCTGTGCCTCTATACGATGGCTTTCTCTGGCGGTGGCGCGTGGTTGGGTGATTTTCAACAGTTCGGATTGAAAGGGATTACGCCTGCTGACTTGAGTGGTGATATTCCAGAGTCCGTATTCGTCATGTTCCAGATGACGTTTGCGATCATCACGCCAGGTTTGATCGTCGGTGCGTTTGTGGAGCGTATGAAGTTTAGTGCAATTTTGCTGTTTACTGCGCTGTGGCTTGTGCTCGTCTATGCACCAGTGACTCACTGGGTGTGGGGCGGTGGTTGGTTGCAGGGACGTGGTGTGATCGATCTCGCCGGAGGCATCGTGGTGCACGCGACTGCGGGTATTTCGGCGCTTCTTCTGGCTTACTTCGTTGGCCCGCGTGCAGACTTCCCGAAAAAGCTACATATCCCACATAGTCCTGGTATGGTAATGATTGGAGCGTCAATGCTATGGGTCGGTTGGTTTGGCTTCAATGCCGGTAGTCAGCTTGCGGCAAATGAGTCCGCAGGTATGACGATGCTGGTCACACATATTTCCGCAGCGGTCGCGAGTTTGACATGGATGGTGATCGAATGGAAAAAGACCGGTAAGCCTGGTCTCGTCGGTATCGTGACTGGTATGGTCGCAGGTTTGGCCTCGATTACTCCCGCGTCTGGTAATGTGGGCCCGCTGGGTGCGGTGTTGATCGGCCTAATGGCTGGCTCTATCTGCTACTTCGCTTGTGGATTTGTTAAGAGTAAACTCAAGATCGACGATACGCTCGATGTGTTCGCAGTGCACGGGGTTGGTGGTGTCATCGGCACGATCATGGTGGCTGTGGTCGGCACGGCAGCCTTTGGCGGCACAGGAGTTGATGACATGGTCGGTCAACTTGGTACGCAGCTATTCGCTCTGGCTGTGGTCATTGCATGGTCTGCAGTTGCGACGACAATCATCGTGTTTGTCTGTAAGAAGACTACTGGCCTACGCGTCGATCAAGAGGTGGAGCATGCCGGCCTAGATCTCGCTGAGCATGGCGAGACTGCTTACCACTTCGAGTAACGAACATTTAAGGTTCACATCATTAAACTCAAACAGGATACATTCTTATGAAACTGATTAAAGCTATTGTTAAACCCTTTAAACTCGATGAGGTGAAAGAAGCCCTCGCCGCAGTTGGCATCGATGGTATGACCGTCACTGAGGTCAAAGGCTTCGGTCGTCAAAAGGGCCATACCGAAATCTACCGTGGCAGTGAATATACCGTCGATTTCCTACCCAAGACGATGCTCGAAACTGTCGTTGAAGACGATATCGTCGATGCTGCAGTTTTGGCGATTGTCAACTCCGCTAAGACTGGCAAGATCGGCGATGGTAAGGTCTTCGTCATTCCAGTTGAAAGCGCCGTTCGAATCCGTACTGACGAAGAGGGCTCTGAGGCCTTGTAGACGTTTAATTCGACGGTTGAGCGATGCCGCCTACTCAGCTAAAGCTTGTTCTATTCAGAGCCGCACGCAACTTACCATCATCCGCAGTGCCGCAGTTGGGCTGTCTATATTGATCGTAGATGTCTAGAAAAATAAAAACGGCTACAAGCAGGCAAAGTGCGGAAGCTCGCAAGGGAGGTGATGCACCCTCGGGAAAAGTGTCTCGAAAGGGAGCTTCTGACCGCCGTTCTGCTGAACGGAAGAAGCCCTCCTACGTGATTCTACCTTTAGGAGTGCGGGTGCGTCGAAAATCTTGGTATCTGGCCCTGATTAATCTGGCAGGGCTGACGCTGCTGTTTTCGCTGCTGTTGCTGTATGCCTTTTGGCAATACACACAGGAGATGGCCGTGCACTCAGTGTTGCCCGCTGAAACACTGGCGAACCAGAGCGAGGCAATGAATGCTTCGGAGGATTTGCCGGTAGCCTCATCAGTACCAGCAACGGTCGACGGGAAATTGTTGTGGTTGGAATTTATTTTAGAGAAATATCGGACTGCCTCTGGGTTGTCTGAGGTGCAGGATGTTATTCTGCAGGGGAACTACATCGAAGATGATCTTGAATTTAGGCTGAAGTTACTCGCGAAGTTGCCTCGGTTGGTGAGTAAGACGCTCGAGAACGAAGCCTTAGAGATGGTTTACAGTTACGATGGTAACAGCGCTAAACTTAAAATTGAAGATAGCGAGGGGACCGAACAGCAGCAGGTGCTGACCGATCTGCTGGATCAGCAGGCGATCCTTCTAGAGGGAGCGGTGTTGGCCTTAGCCTCAAATCAGTTGCCAGATGTGCTAGCTTATACGCGCGAAGCGGACCAGACCTTTGAGGGCCAAATATACTGGGCGATTCAGAGTCGAATATCCGCTCAGGACTCGATCATTCATTTGCTGGATACGGAGACAGGCTTGGAGCGCGTTCGTTTAATTTATTTCGAGCATGACGGGGAACGGCAGCAGTTGTCGCTGCAGTTGTCGGATTACCGTCAGCAAGGAGAAGGTAAATTACCATTCGGCTATACGCTCAAGTTAAATGGTGAACTCCGCGGCGAAACAAAGCTCGACTCAATTCAATTGAATCCAGGTCTGATGCGCTGGATGTTCTAATTTGGAGCATTGCTGGGATTGTTTCTTGCCGTCGCCTACAAGATGCCTTGTTGCTGCATCTTCTTGAGTTGGTTGGCGTCAACCACCTCGGGCGCGCGCTTGTCTTTGCCGGCGGTCTTGTTGTAGCGGCCAGTGACTTTGTCCTTCTCGTAGCGAGTGAAACCGTGCTTCTCGACATTCTCGTCACTCAATTTGTTCTTGGTGCTGCCTTCGGTGTATTTACTTGAGACATTGGGCGCATGGAAGACTTTGCGCACCGGGTTGCCCGTCTTCGGGTGTCGTTTGAGCGCCTCTTCGGACATGCTCTGGATGTATTCAAAGGCTTCACCGTCGCTGCCGTCGGGGAGGATTTCTTGATAAACGTAGGTGGGCATCTTTATAAAAAGTTATTCTGAGCCGAAGGCGGCATGACCCAAAGAAAACACTGGATCAATGCGGAGAGGTTAATTTGAAAGAAAATCACGTAGATTCAGCCGAGCTAGCATAATAAGATAACAGTACTGAACAAAGAATCAAAACATGAGTCAGATCATTCGCAACTCAGATCGGATAAGTTGAAAGCGAATCTGGATTGAGACTCGTCAGGCGTCGGCGGTATGACATCTGAGCTGTTATGTATGTGTCGCGGCGCCGTTTATTCTGTTCACAGTCTTGTTGGGCTTTGGGGCAAGTGTAGTCGATTGAATTGTTCGTGGAAAAATGCAGCTTTTCACATGAAGTTTAAGCCATTTTTTTGAATTGAGAAAGCGTATCTCCACCTTCTTTCGATACTGCCTTTGAGAGTCGCTTGCAGGGTTACATGGGGAAGGGGTAACGTGGGAGTTACTTGGCGTCTTTGCCTGTCCACTTAGCTTCGAGTGACACTTTTAGTTGTAAGCGCGCCCGATGCAGCAGCACCCACAAGTAGCTCGGAGAAATATCCATAATACGGCAAACCTCGTCTGCGCTTTTATCCTCTAAGACGCGTAAAATAAAGACGTCATGGGCTGGGTTCTTTACTTGCTGAATACACTCGTCAAAAATCTCCCAAAATTCATGGTTATCGCAGTTTTTACGCGGGTTGAATTGCCAAGAGGAGGTGTTAGCCGTGGTAGAAAAACTATATTGATACCAGAAACTTTCGAGTAGGGTTTCGTCTTCAGTACCGATGTCGACCTTCTTTTCTTTGACCGATTTTCGGATCTCATCGACGATTTTATGACTCATGATTCCACGCAACCAGAACTTGATGTCGCGGCTGCCGTCAAATCGATCGAGGGCTTTGATTCCGGCCATGAAAGTTTCTTGCACGCAGTCGGCGGCCAGTTCTGGGTCATGCAACCGAGACATCGCATAGCCATATAAATAATCACTATAACGCTCGACCCAGGTTTCGGGTGGAGCTACCTCAACTTTTAGTAGTGCGGATGCGGACATCGAATAGGGACTTTGCTGACGAAAAATATCGATGTCAACAATAGTTAATTTATTTAATTTAATTAACGTTAGTTAAATCCGCTGCTGCCGAATAGAGGCTTTCATCCCTGACCCGCGACACGAGTGTTTACTTTGACTGCGTCAAATGGTGGAAAAGGAGGGATTAGTTTAACTGCGCAACCTCTGTTCGAGACTGCCTGTGGCGTCCCATCTTCGCTGCGCTCCGTCTAACCCGATGGTTTTCATCTCTTTCCGCTGTCGCGGATGTATTGATTTGGCTTTGCCAAATGGCGGAGAAGGAGGGTTTGATTCGCTCCGCTCGGGGCTTCGCCCTCAGTCTTCGACTGCTCCATCTCCGCTGCGCTCCGTCGAACTCCGTTCTCACCCCTCATTTGGCTGCGCCAAATAGTTTGTTGGGCTTCGCCCAATGGCGGAGAAGGAGGGATTGGTGTTGCTGCGCAAAATCTCTTCGAGACCGCCTGTGGCGTCCCATCTTCGCTGCGCTCCGTCGAACTTCGTTCTCATCCCTCATTTGGCTGCGCGAAATAGTTTGTTGGGCTTCGCCCAATGGCGGAGAAGGAGGGATTCGAACCCCCGGTGCCATTTCTAGCACAACTGATTTCGAGTCAGTCACATTCGGCCACTCTGCCACTTCTCCTAAAATGGAGATAGAGAAGCGGTTCAAATCTGCTTGGCAAGCCTGGACTGAAATCTGTCACATGTTCTGCTTCGCTCGCGACCTGTCTGGTCGTCGCGGCGCAGCAGCCAATTTCAGTTCGCGGCGCTTTCTTGTCGATAACGGCGGTTTTATTCATACGGTGCGGTGTTGATCGAAACTATGAGTCACACTGAATTCAAAGACCTGCCTTTAATCGAACCGCTCCAGCGTGCACTGGCGGAGAAAGGCTATGCGGAGCAGTCGCCGATTCAGGCGCAGGCCATACCTCTGCTGCTCGAGGGGCGCGACCTATTGGCCTGCGCGCAGACTGGCACGGGTAAAACCGCGGCGTTTGCTTTGCCGATGCTCAACCGTATCGCGACGCAGGGGCGTAAGCCGTTTCGGCGCGGGGTGCGTAATCTGATTCTAGTGCCGACGCGTGAGTTGGCGGTGCAGGTGACCGAGAGTTTTCGCACCTATGGGGCGCATTTGGATCTAAAGATCGCGATGATCTATGGTGGCGTATCGCAAACGCCGCAGACCAAGGAGCTGTATTTCGGCTTGGATGTGCTGGTGGCGACGACTGGGCGCTTGCTGGATTTGATCAAGCAGGGACACGCGAATTTGAGCGGTGTGGAGTGCTTGGTGCTCGATGAGGCGGACCGCATGCTGGCGATGGGCTTTATTGATGACTTGCGCGAGATCGTGAGTGATGTGCCTAAGGAGCGACAGACGCTGCTCTTTTCGGCGACGATGGCAAAGGGCGTAGCCAAGTTGGCTGCGGGACTGTTGAATAATCCCGAGGAGATCCGAATCACGCCAGAAGGCACCACCGCCGAGAAGATTGATCAGTCGGTGCTGTTTGTGCGACTGCGCGATAAGCCAGCATTGTTGCTGGATCTACTGCACAGCCAATACTTTGAAAAAAAAGAAGAGCTCTGCCTTATTTTTACTCGGACCAAGCGGGATGCTCGGTTGATTGCGACCCATTTAAATCGCGACGGGATTCGTTCGGATACCATCCACGGGGATCGCACGCAGGCGGCACGTGAGGATGCCTTGCGCCGCTTTAAGCTAGGTGAAACGCCGGTGTTGGTCGCCACAGACGTGGCCGCGCGAGGGATTGACGTCAAAAATATCGGCTTGGTAATTAATTACGACCTGCCGATGGATGCGGAGAATTATGTACACCGTATCGGGCGCACAGCGCGTGCGGGCGAGAGTGGCAGGGCGATGAGTTTCTGCTCTGAGATTGATCAAGATGTGTCGCGATTTAAGGCAATCGAGCGCTTGATTAAGCAAACGATTTCGACGGTGCGAGCGCATGACTTCCATGACGAAGCGATCGAGGGGCTGCATCGCGAAGGCATCCCGCTGCCGGAGGATGCCAAGGATCGCCGTCCGGCGCGTGGTGTGCGTGCCTCGGGCAAACGAGTTGCGAAGACCCGCGCGCCGCAGGAAAAACCAAAGGATAAAGATGTCTCCGCAGGCCGAGCCGCGAAGCAGAAACGTGCGGGCCGTCCGTTTCGAGGTTTTGGGCGCGGGCGGCCGTAGTGCCAACTCGATCGCGGTTTGCGCTTGTCCCTGAGTGCCCGCAGACTGATTGATAGCAACGATGAAAAAATCACTTAACCGGCAAGCACAGGCGCAGTTTGATCTGCAGTTGCGCCACCGCATCAATGCGGGGCGAGTGGCAGTGAAAGCGCAGACGGCGTTTTTCGGTCGTCAGTTTGGCCAAGTCGCCAGTGAGTGGAAGGCGGATGACACCCGGGTGACCTTTGCTGACTTTGCGATCTCGGAGAATGTGTTTGCGGCGCTGCGGCGAGATTTCCCAGAGGATGACTATTGCAGCGAAGAGGCGAATCCGCTCGATGAGGTGTTAACACTCGGCGCTGGATTCGCTTGGGTGATCGATCCGATCGATGGCACTAATAATTATGCGCTCGGCTTTCCTGTTTGTGCCATTTCGTTGGCCTTACTGCACGATGGGATGCCGGTGTATGGGTTTATTTACGATTACAGCACCGATGCGTTGCTAGAGGGCGGCGCTGGTTTTGGCCTACAACGCAATCAAAAGACGGTGAATCGCGATCGCATGGCGGCCGATGCGCAGACGATGTTAGGGTTGCATTTTCCGATCGATCTTGAGCTGCTGGATAAGCTCAAGCCCTTACTGGCAAAATACCGCGTGCGCTGCCTGGGGAGTGGCGCGCTGAGCGCTGCGTATGTGGCGACCGGCTATTTGACTGGAGTGGTCGATTTTCGCGTCAAGGTCTGGGACATCGCCGCGGCCTACGCGCTGTGTGCCGGCGCGGGCGTCGCGTTTAGATTTCTCGAAGCGAGTCCGTTTCCGTTAAGAGCGTTTCACCCGCAGATGGATTTCTGTCCATACCTGGCGGGTACGGACGCGGTCTGTGAGGAGCTGCAGTGCCAATTAGGCGAATAGTTCGGGTGCCTGAAAGCGCGGCGATCTGTAGTCCTAGTCTTCCTGGAATCGCTGGTGTCCTGCGCTCTTTTGCTTTTTTAGTTGGACGAGATGGTCCGCTGCGGCGGCGTAGTCTTCAGCTTCGAGCGCAGCGAGTAGCTGCTCGAGTGTATGTATACTTTTTTGCATGGCCGCGGTATAGTCGGCGCGCATGCTGGTTTTTTCCTCAGGTGCGAGTGTGTTTGCCAGCGCCGGGACTAACTCGACCGATGCTCTGGCATGCTCGAGGATGACCTCTACTTGTGAGATATATTCGGCGCGCTGATCGGGGTTGGGCCCACTGCGAAATGCTTTTGATAGACTGCGATAGGCCGCGTTCATTGCCGACATTTCTTTGGCCAAAGGGGTCTCCTCGTCCTCTCCAAAAATACTACCCGTGGTGAGGCAAGCGAGCGAGAGCAGGATGATCGTTTTAAAGTAATGAGTCATATTCGGTGGCGTGTATTATAGATAAAGAGAGCGGGTCTGAAATCGTGGTGTTACAGGTCAATCGCGGCGCCGGACTCGGGTTTCCAAGCGGCATCGATTTTGGCTAGAAAAGTTGCGGGTGGGCGCAGGGCTTTGCCGTTTGAATCCATAAAGCCGTGGCTAGTCTTGCCAGTGGCGAGGAGTGTGTCGCCGCGGCGCACTTCGTAGTCGAAGTGGAAGCGGGCACGTGGTTTTTCGCGCATGAACAGGTGAATCTGTAGCCGATCGTCAAAGCGCGCGGGGCGTTCGTATGCGGCGCTGGCAGTGAGCACGGGCAGGTGCAGATTGCTGGCCTCAATTTCGAGGTAGGGTATGCCGATCTCGTCGAGCATCAAGATGCGGGCGGTCTCGAACCAGATGAGATAGTTGCTGTGATAGACCACATCCATGCGGTCGGTTTCGGCGTAGCGAACGCGTATCTGCGAAATTGTATGAATCATTACGCGGTAGTGTGTGGGCTGCTGTGGGAGGTGTGAAGAATGAAATACGTGAACTTGAAGCTAAGGGCTCACGCGCAGACTTGCCTTGCCGGTGTTTCCGTTGCACGGTGCGCGGATACTTATGGGTAAAACGGATCGAATTTGTGTGTATATTATGGGCTTTGTGTTGGGCTCGTTGTTGGTGGCGATGATCATGAATCGTCGGGCACTCAAGGAAGAGGCGAGTGTCGATCCGTGGGTGACGCATAATGCCGCGGCAGTCAAAGCCGGCGCCGAGGAGCTGCCCGAGGGGCTGCCCGAAGTGATTCAGAGAGGTGAGATTCTAGATTTCGGCATTTTGCCGAGCGCGGCGGAACCGCAAGTCAAGGTCTGGCACCTGAATTTTGCCCAGAGTTACCCGTATGTCCGTGTGGTGGAGCATCTCTCAACCGGCGAATTCTCCTATATGGCGGCCGATCAGATCTTGATCGAATTGGCTGATGGTGTGGATGTGACGGCGCTCAAACCGATGCTCGACGCGCTGGAACTACGTCTACGAATGTTTAACCGGAAAGACCAGATTGCGGTGGTGGGGGTATTGAGCACACAGATTGATGCGGTTCCGGCAACGATCGAAGCGCTGCAGGCGTATTCAGAGCTATTTCGCTCGGTTGGCCCAGATGTCATCGAGTTTAAATAAGCGCTTTTGGTCGCGAGTGCGGCAGATTTTGTCCAGTGCGCACCGTCATTTGGAACTAACCGGGTGAAAAAGTGCCAGAGCCGCGAGATATGCCTGTATAAAGTAACATAGGCATTGACCGAAAAATTCCTTTGCACTTTTATAGCGCGCTTTTTCCTAGAACTGCCTATTTTAGGCGATACCAATTATTTTTATGAGTACAGTTAAAACCGACGTCCAAGACATTAACGAAACACGCAAGACGATCACCGTGAGTGTCGCTGCCGCAGAAATCGCCACGATTGAGGCGAGTCTGATCAAAGAATTCATGCGCGATGCAAAGATCCCGGGCTTCCGTCCGGGTAAGGCGCCGGAGAACATGATTCGTATGCGCTACGCCAAGGAGCTGAAGTCAGAGCTCTCTCAGCGCGTCGTTTCGAAGGCGCACCAAGAAGGTGTTGCGAAGTCTGATTTCGAAATCTTCGGTGTCGTTGA
>Ga0255758_10000720_pt1 | contig 36338 bp, 37 predicted proteins | sample 011ome_24_FD_179958 | JGI IMG/M metagenome (GOLD analysis project Ga0255758, IMG submission 179958) | Coastal salt marsh microbial communities from the Groves Creek Marsh, Skidaway Island, Georgia - 011513CT metaG (version 2) | ecosystem: Environmental > Aquatic > Marine > Intertidal zone >... | reverse complement strand
TCCGATAAGCTGAAACAAAAGGAAAGAGAGCTAAAAAATAAGATTTCTAATACTAAGGCTTTAATTAAAACAGCGAGAAACTCACAACAGTTGACCATAGCAGAATTAGGAATTATTAACCATCAAATTGCTTACCGAGAAGAGTTAGAGGCAAACTTGAATTATCAAATGCGGAAATTAGATGAGCATTTGAATAGTCGTAAAAAACAAATATTATCTCTCGAGAATAATTTAAAGGAATTGAAAGATGAATACGCTAAAATGCTTCAATACGCATATAAAAACCGAAATACGGAATATCAATTAATTTATATATTTTCTGCCGAATCTTATACTGAGGCATATCATAGGATGCAGTATATTAAACAATATAAAGATTATAGGAATAAACAGGTAGAAAGAATAAAAGAGACGAAAATCCTTTTAAGCGAAAAGATAGCTGAACTAGAAATAACCAAGCTAGAAAAGAAGGATTTAAAAGCTATCCAAAAAACAGAAAAAGCGCGTTTTTTAGAGGACAAACAAACTCAACAGATAACACTCTCTAAATTAAAACAAAACGAGCAGCAACTTAAAAACAAACTAAATAAACAAAATCAAGAGAGAAAAAATTTGGCATCTGCGATCCGGAAAGCAATAGAAAAAGAGATAGAAAAAGAAGCTCTTCTAAGAAAGGAAACTGGATTTAGTAATACTCCTGAAACCAAAGCATTAGCCAAGTCCTTTACAACCAATAAAGGAAGGTTACCGTGGCCCGTTGCTAAAGGAGAAATAACCGGGAAGTATGGTAAGCATCGGCATCAGGTTGTTAAAACAGCTACCATTGAAAATAAAGGAATTGATATTACAACCGCAAAGGGAGCAGATGTAAGATCAATTTTTGAGGGAAAAGTAACAAGTATTTTTATTATTCCCGGTTCTGGAAAAGTTGTAATGATTAGTCATGGAAATTACAGAACTGTATATGCCAACCTCAAAGATGTATATGTAAAGAAAGGAGATGAAGTAAGTACAAAAGAGGTACTTGGCACACTGCTAACTTCCGGAAATGGCGATGTTTCAGAAGCTCATCTGGAAATATGGAAGATATCTACAGGGAATATGGATACCGTTGACCCATCGCTTTGGATTTATAGGTAATCACATAATCATTACTTCAATATCTAAAACACTCAAAGGCTTATTTTTATTCTTGTTAATCCTTTTTACTCTTGCTAAAACGGTGGTTCCCATATCCATTTGTTTTGCAACTATCGAATTAACTTTTAGGGACACGTAGCCTAACTTACAGCCCTCAAAATATACTCCCACAGCATTATTGTCAAAGATATGATTATGTTCTCTTCTCAGTTCAATTCTACTATTATGTTTAAGCCTATGATAAATATATATCATTTCGTAATAAGCTAATTCGACCACATTTGTGAGTAAGCCAAGGTTTGGCAGTGCTTCTGATAAAGGCGCAACAGTGTTTAATTGTCTCATAATTATTTTGTTTTAGTATTGGTTATGCTGCTAATAATTGGTCATTTATCATAATTGTTTGACCTAGCTTATTCTTTAAGTTAATTTCACTTATTTCATCATGATTAGCTAATAACTCATTTGTAATTAACTCGGAAACATCAATTCCGTTGATTGTCGGTATTTTCCCTATTAAATTATTAAGTTCATTAAAATTGATGCTGATATTTGTAAAATAACTTTTGCCTGCTTTAAACACTTTACAAGCAAGCAATAAGCCATCATCGTTTCGCTCATATACGATGAATTGAATTTCCATTTTACTCCCTTTTGTTAATGATGCTATTGTTTTCATATTTCGTATTGTTAGTTATTACAATACAAACATCAGAAACTACTACGTAATGTATTTACGCAGTCGATATTTTCATGCTTTATTGGAAGAATGGAATAAGAAAAAACTATTAAAAAAGGCAAACAAAGTTACACCTGCTTGTGTTTCTAAGGTATCATCACCTAAAAAGCTTAGTAAGCTAATTACTAAAAAAGCCCCATAAACATATTTGTCTTTTGCTATCTTAAAGATAGGATATGTAAATGAAATAATCCAAATCAATAATCCAACCAGCCCAAATGCTATAAAAAACGTTAGAAGTTGGTTATGTCCTCTCTTTCTATTTTCAGGAGTAAGCCGTGAGTTTAACTCGATATACTTGGCTGCAAAAGCATCCGGAACATCTCCAGTCCCAACTCCCAGTAATAAGTTATCACTAACAATTAAGATTCCAGCGTTTGAAAAATTGAGTCTTTGTGTAATCGAATGTCCATTTGAACTAAAGCCACTCTCCTTATTGTTGAATTCAAAAAAGATTTGATGTAGTCTTTTATTGACACTAGATAACTTAACACAGCTAGTAATACCCATTTCAATTTCGGATACTTCTTCAGAAGTGAGTGCTAAAACCCCTTGCTTATCCTTCCTATTGCCCTTTGAGGTAATATACCTATATATAGTAGCCGATATAGGTTGACCTTTTTTATCTATCGAATCAAAAGAATAATCGCTTTTTATGTTCCATGCTTTTTCTACTTCGCTTGGACAAACATATAACCACAAATAATACCCGTTTTCGGTAACTAAACTAGTTGTATCGTGTATATATAATTCTCCTGCCGGTGTATGGGTTTCTAAAGACTGAAAAGTAACATTATCTTTGATTTCAGAATAATCATTATAGGAATTCAACACATATAATATTACAAAGACAAGAAATCCAAATCCTGCTAATCCAGATAATATCTTAACCTTAATAGAAGACTTCACCGCTACTATCCATATCACTGAATAGGTAAATACCAAACTAAGAACCACCAACCCCGTTCCCGAAAGAATGGAAAGAAAATAACAAAACCATAAACTTATAGAAAGTGATACAACCTGAAACCCCTTTCCTTTATTAAAGAAATAGTAATTTAACAAGACTACGGCCAAACAAATTAATAAACCCAAACGAATATGAGAGATAAAAAATGAGATATTACGAACATCTGTTATATCTTCTTCTATTGCAAAAATTTCCAAGTATGCGCCAAAGCTTATTAAAGTACTTACTAGCAATCCTCCTATAAATACACTAATAATTAACTCGTAAATTCGCTTTGGTAATACCGGTATAGACCCAATAACAATTGGGAAACTTAACAGTGGTAGTTTCCTTACTATATCATGTAGGGCATAGTCATAATTTGTGGTGTTAAAAAGCCAAATTACATGCACAAGGAACCCTGCTGCTAATATTAAAGGGGTGTAACTTAGTGACTTTATTCTTTCCCATTTAGCTAGATATTTACCTTCCAAAACCCAAGCAGCAGCAAGAATTATTGAAGAAATACTCATTAAAAATTTTCCAGTAGAAAGACCAACTACCAATAATAGTAATGCAAATATGTAAATCTTGGTATAAGGGAGGTACTTACTTAACACATTTATTTGGATTCTCCCGCTAAAATACTTTTATAGCGTACCTGGTTTTTTAAAACCTCTTTTGCCTGTTTCATATAGGGGTCATTCTTAAGCGAAGCTTCCACCCGTCCATTTTGATAATAATAACGCGAAACAATTTCATTTTCAAGCAACTCAATAATTTCATCTTTATACCGAACCATGTCATCTTTAAGGCTTGGTTTCAATTTTGCAAAAAGAGCATCAAATTCAATTTCCGAATCGTTATAGTACTTTTCTTCCATAGCGACCTCCTTCAACTCCTGCAGCATCTCCTCAGAGTCCATTGTATATTCAACTTCTTTATCTCCTAAGTAAGTAATAAAATTATTGTAATCGATTGTTGAAAGTGAAAACGTGCTTGCTGACTCAATTTCTGGATGGTCTCGTTTATAATCTGTTGCATAGTTAAAAATGTAATTCTTGAAAACAAGAACAGAAGTAAGCTTGCTATACGCAGTAGGTTCTATTTTAATTTCAGGCTCAACTCCGCGTCCATCTTTTACCTCTCTGCCATTTTTTGTTGTAAAGGTTTTTATCAAACTATCTGCAACTTCAGAAACAGCCCCTTTGTCGTCTCTGTTTGCATAATCCAATTTTTGAATGCATCTGCCGCTTGGCGTATAATATTTGGCAATTGTTAGCTTTACCTTACTCCCAAAATTTAAATCTTTAGTTTGCTGCACTAGTCCTTTGCCATAAGTTGTCATTCCAATTATTACCGCACGATCCAAATCTTGCAAACTTCCTGAGACAATTTCACTTGCTGAAGCAGAATAGCCATCAACCAAAACAACTACAGGCATTTCTTCATCAAATGGAGTGTTAAGTGTTTTATAGTCTTTATTCAAATCTGTTAACCTACCTTTAGTGGCAACAACGGAATTCCCTTTGCTAATAAAGAAATTTACAATATTGACAGATTCATGCAAGAGACCTCCTCCATTTCCCCTGAGATCGAACACTAGTTTTTTCATTCCACTACTGTCCTTTAAATATTTCAAAGCTTTAAGAACTTCTCTACTTGCTGTGCTCGTAAATGAGTTTAGCTTCACATAACCAATTTCTTCATCAATCATTCCGTAATAAGGCACCGAAGGAATTTTAATGACCTCTCTCGTAATTGTTGTTTCACTCGCAACACCCTGTCTTTCATATTTAACCTTTAGAATAGTTCCCGGACCACCTTTTAAAATAGCGCTCATTTCTTTTGTGGTTTTTCCGGCTACTGATTTACCATCAATCTCCAACAAAATATCGCCTGCAATAATTCCTGCTTTATCAGTTGGAGAACCTTCATAAGGTTCCGAAATTACAATGCAGGAATCTTGCGTTTTTATCATTGCGCCAATTCCTCCATATTGTCCAGTAGTCATAAACCGATAATCTTCTATATCACTTTCTGGTATATAAACAGTATAAGGATCTAGGGATCGAAGCATAGCATCAATACCTTTTTTCATCAAGTTTCCTGGCTCTGGCTCATCAACATAAAACGTGTTGATGTTATCGTAAACCGATGTCATTATTCGAATGTTCTTAGTTATTTCGAAATAATTATCATCATTTTTATTAGAAATTAATGTTGACGTAACAGTAGTTGCGCTGATGAAAATTGCTGCTATTAGAACAATATAAATTGATTTTTTGGTTAGGAACATAGACGCTATATATCTTTAATCTCTTTCGTTAAACGTTTTAAAAGTACGTTTATTTTATCATCCACTATTTCGAACTGAGGAATATCTTTTCCTAGGTATATTAAAAACAAAGAAACACGGATATTTTTATTTTCCGCAGCCTTTTGGGATTCATGCTTGTATTTCCGATATGCCTCTCTTAATTGTCTTTTTATTTGATTTCTATCAACTGCTCTTTTAAATTTTCTTTTTGGGACGGAAAAAACCACTTTTAAGCCGATTTCTCCAACTTCCTTTAACCAAACAACTTTAAAAGGGTAATCATTCAAATGTCTCCCTTTATCATAAACCTGCGATATAATAACAGCATTAGTTAATCTATCTGATTTAGATAAGGTGTTTTTCATGGAAATATTAATTAAAACAAAACAAGGCCGACTTAAGTCGACCTTGTAAATATGCGCACGACACGCAACAAAATTATTTTTTTCCTTTTAAATATTGTTCAATAGCCATTGTCATTGAAGGAGCATTTGAACTCGGTGCTTGAACATCAATTCTAAACCCTGCCTCTTCTACCGCTTTGGCTGTAGTTGGTCCAAAAACCGCTATTTTAGTTCCGTTTTGGGTAAACCCTGGAAAATTCTTAATCAAAGATTGTATTCCTGATGGACTGTAAAAAACCAACATATCGTATTTAACGGCAGATAAGTCTGATAGGTCACTGCAAACAGTTTTATAAAGAGTAGCATTCTTAAACTCTATACCGAATTTTGCTAATTGCTCCGGAATTACTTTTCGTTGTATGTCAGAACATGGAACTATAAAGTTTTCTTTTTTATGTTTCTTTAGTACATCCCCCAAATCTGCGGTTGTCTGTTTTCCAAAAAAGATTTTTCTTTTACGATAGACAACATAATTCTGCAGATAATAGGCAACTGCCTCGGAAATGCAAAAGTACTTCATATCATCCGGCACTGTATATCGCATCTCCTTAGCCATTCTAAAATAATGATCCACGGCCATGCGAGAAGTTAGAATTACCCCCGTAAAATCAGAAAAGAGAATACGTTCTTTCCTAAATTCTTGCGCGTCAACACCTTCTACATGAATAAAAGAGCGATAATCAATTTGTACTTGATATTTGCCTGCCAAATCAGAAAATGGATTCTTCCCGCTTTTTGGTTCCGGCTGAGAAACTAGAATAGTTTTAACTCCCACAATTAATTCCTTTTTAGTTAAACTTTCAAAATTTGCCAACCAATAGTAGAAAAGTTACGACTAGAGGCAATATTTCGAGGGTGCAAAGGTATAAAATAATGTAATACCACGAAATTTTAATGCCTAAGCTTTGTCGAATACTCTGAAACAGTCTTATAATGTAGGATATAGTTAGTAAAAAAATGCAATATACCTCTCCAATATTTTGGGTTTTCTGATCTAATAGTTGGATATTTATATTGGTGCTGGAAGGGAAAAATAAAAATGCAATTATTCCTGGGAGTAACAAGATCCCAATTATTTGATAATATCTAAAATTATAACTTTTAGCTTTTTCTAGCACATCATCAGCTTCTGAAATACCTTTAACTAGTCTTATGATAGCAAACTTTAAGCATAACAATAAAAACACACTTCCAACCACTAACCCATAAAGAAAAGAAGGCTCTATTGGCCCAATCACTTTAATTAATAGCTTGTAAATAAGAATAGAAATTACAATAATCGAGTTGAGCACCAAAGCAATTGACAACCGAGAAGACAAGCCGTGAGCTCCTTTATAATCTTGATTGGAGAGAGAAAAAGAAAAACATTGGCGAAAAGCATTAGAAATAACTCCAACTTGCATATGCCTAATTATAGCATAGGAAACTAGAACTATTAGAAGAGGAACTAGCATCCATTCTATAGTGGAAATTTTATCTATAGGAATTCCCGTTTGATTCATTTTCAAATACAAAAATAAATTAATCCCCTCACCCACAAGGTTAATTGGACCTGTTTTTATCCGAATAAAAAAAGATAGTCAACACAATCATTTTAAAAATCAAACCTATTCAATAAAGCTATCTGCTAAAATCAGTAGTCCAGCAGTGTGGTTTTTCAGAACCTGGAATATGGATATACCCAATTCCCACCAAACGGTGGTCAGGATTAAACATATTTTTACAATGAGGCGGAGAATTAAGCCAAGACATAAATGCTTCTTCTCCGCTAGCAGCTCGGTAAGCGCAATTCTCTGATACACCTGCAGAAACTTTCCACACCTTATTTTTAGATTCGTGCTTCAAAAAGTTTTTAGTTCTGGCATGTTCATCACACACAAACACCAAACTATCTGTAATTATGTTTCTGTCATATGTATCATGACCAAAATAATTTTGAGTACCCATGTCGTAAGAATGATATCTCGCGGCTCTCGAAAGATCTTTGTCTATCATCAGCGGCTCCAGGAGAGAGTCTTTCCTAGCTTTATTTAAAATAATCAGAAATTGCCTTTCGTTCATCAAACTGCTGCTTGGAACATTTTCAATACCAACAGCAACTCCAAAAAATTTATGGCTTTTTCTTGTATAGAAAGAACAAACAAATGAAGAAAGCAAAAAGAAAGTGATAATAGAAAATACAAGAATAATAGAATTTTTTTGTAGTAAAATCATAGCTTAGGTTTTAGATTAATTATTTGAGCGTAATGATTTTCTATAGGCTTTTGTTTATTCAGAGAATGCATAAATTGACAAATGGAACAATTTATATTGGTAATCAGCAAGCGTACACCATGAGAGCTTTTAGATTACCATAATAAAACTCTACAATTTTTTTATGCTAACTATTGATTCCTTATTTGAAAAAAAATGGCAGTAAACTATTCAAATTTTAGTGCAAGAAAATTAAACTGATAGTAATAGCCTTGAACTTCTTTGCTGCAAATTTGATTAGAAATATTTGTTCGACAAACAGAAAAGTTGAATGGAAAAATTGCTATCTGTCAAAAAAAAGCAGCTTACTTTTAGGTTTTTGAACTAAAATTTTTACATTAGTGAAAACTATCTTTATGAAAGCAGAAGCGCAAAAAAATTTACAAGAAATTAAAATAGAGGATATTATTGAGAAAACAAGGGAGTTAAATCCAGGACAGTTTGATAAAATGATATTTGATTCTGCTCAAAGCGTTAAAAGAGCTAACTACTTGTACGTAAAATATAAACCAGGTTCAGCTGACAGAGTATTGAACCGTTTGGAATTCCCGATGCACGAACCCTTAAAAGCTCCAATGCAAGAGCTACTTGGAGGGTCAAGCAAACACGGAGATAAAGCAGTAATGGCTTCGGATAAGTTAATTCGCCTTTTACAAGATAATTTTTCTAGATCACCCATAGCAGAAAGTAACCCTGCTGCGGATTATTTTGATTATCCTTTAGACGTTGTGGATGCGAATAATGTTGCTCAAGAACAACAACTATATTACATGCCTAATGAAACTGAAATTAGTTCTTGCGGCGAGTGCTCAGGAGAAAAATATGTGACCTGTGATGATCATGTTTGTGGTGGAGTTCATAATTGGGAATGCCCAACCTGTGTAGGAGAAAAGAAGGTTGAGTGCACAGGATGCAATGGCGAAGGTGAAAATACTTGTAACGATTGTGACGGTGGAGGAATGGTTAAATGCGGAAGCACCATTGGCTCTGGACTAGTTGGTGGCTTAACAGGGTCGTCTGTTGCCGGCTGTGGAGGCAAAGGCTTTGTAATGGTTAGTAACGGAAACTTTGCCAATGGCAATCCAAGACCTAAGAAAAGAAAACAATGTACAAAATGCCGAGGAAAAGGAGAAGTGCGATGCAAAGATTGTGCGGCAAAGGGCGTGATTAAATGCAGCCCTTGTCGAGGAAAGGGCGAAGTACAGTGTTCGGAATGTTCTGGCAAAGGAGACATTACTTGTAGCAAGTGTTACGGAGATAAAGCCAAATATGGCAAAATTGATTGCCCAATCTGCGAAGCCACTGGCGAAACAGGAAAAGTCGCTTACGTTGAAACAACTATTTCAAATAACGAAAAAGATCTTTTTGTAAACATTGGAGAGTCAATCGCTGAAATCAGTGATGGCTTGATTTTAAATTACATTAATAAAGCTGGCTCAGTAACTAGATATTTGACAAATATCAATGATGTTTTTACAGAAGAAAAAGATGAATTGGTAGCAAGTCATCTTCAAGATTTGCGGAAAAATTCTGGTTTAGATATCAATACTTTTGCAAAAGTTTTAACGGAAGACACCTACTATCAGGTTGTTCCAGTGGTCCAAGTATCATATAAGCACATGTTGACAAACCAAATGCTCGACTTCAGTATAGTTGATTTCTTTGAAGATCCGAAAATTGTTTTTCATCAGGAAGCAGAAGAAATCAAAAGTGATGTTAAAGACAAAGGTAAAAAGCTAGGACGCTTTTTTGGCAAGCTATTTAAAACCAAAAAGTTCAAGTCTAAAGACGACAAGAAAAAAGAAATAAAATTAATGATTTATCTAGCGAAAGCAGACGGTAAAATTGAAGAAGGAGAAAAAGGATTCTTAGCTGAAAGCATCAATTCTATTGATGAATTTACATCAGATGAAAAGGAAGATTTTTTCAATCTGATGAATAATCCAAGTCCCCCTGCAATAACGAAAGAAGACGCTACATTTTCTTCGAAAGAAAAACTAAATGAAGTTATCGCGAAACTTACTGGTTTAGCATCAAGCGATGGTGAAATCGATGATTCTGAGCAGGAGTTGTTAAATACTATTATGGGCTTGAACGAATAGTATTTTAAGTACTAAAATATTTATAAAAGATAAAACTCCATTTCTATTCTTGAAATAAGATTAAATCGACGAAAGGATAGTCTGTTAAAAGATATAACAAGGCAAATTATCATTAGTTTTTACTCTTGAAATGATTGTGTGCTTGGTGTAATGCTAATAATTAAGACAGCCAGAAAAATAGCTCAATATATTATATTGATGAATTAGCGCGTGAATTCCAAAGAATTATACTAAAACAGATAAACTTGGAAAGAATGAAATTTGCATCTAAACCGATGATGTTCCAGAACAAAAACTGATTTATCCTATCTCATGTTTTGACCAATGTCGCAATCTAGAGTTGAATTGACGCAAAAGCAACACTTTGCCGAAATAGCTGACATTAACTATTGGGGACAGCTTAGGATTCAAAAAATTCTTTAGGCTGCACTAAATAGGCTCTTTTGGAAGTGAGCATAGCAATGTTCTCATTTTCAGATTAAGACTTATTCACAATCGGATTTAAAATCTGCAAACACTTCAATTTCTACATCTGGCCATAAAACACTCAATCCGTCTTTCCCCGTATGCACTGCAGTACAAACTCCATTTAAAGAATCGAGCGATGGTTTAGCATCCCAATCATTAACACTAACAGCAGTAGACAGTTTTAAACGATTTTCAGTAGACACACTCCATTCAATATCTACTTCCTTCTCAACACCGTTCATTGTTAATGCAACAGACCCCGAACCATCTTGATTCAGAGAAATAATTTTTCCAGAGATAGACTCAGTATTAGTCATAGTACCAAAAAAGCTATTTGCAATTTTCATATCTCTTTCCGGATTGTTTGAGTTTACAGAAGTTGTATAAATAGCAAATTGCGCTGTTTTTGCTGCTTCAGCTATTGTTTGATTTGGAACCACTCCTGTTACAGTAACAGAGTCAAATGTTCCTCCAACACCTACTTTTTCGCTCAACTTAAAAGCAGTCCAGTTTACCACAACTCCTTCACTATCTAAAGTCAATAAACAAGGATTCTTTTCAACAGGAACTTCTTGTTTAGCAATCTGGTTTCCCAATTCTTCTAACTCTGATATCTCTTCTGATCCTCCGCATGCTGCAAAAAGCAATATTGACGAGAAAACCCCTATTTGGCTAATGTAATTTTTCATCTTCTTGTTTTATTTAATGTCAAAATTTATGAGAATTCGATTCTTTTCAACCGTGTCCCCTTTTTTTATATTTATTGATTTTATAACACCTTCAGATGGAGATTTAAGCATGTTTTCCATTTTCATTGCTTCCAACACTACAAGAGGATCATCCTTTACAACAGAATCGCCAACACCCACAACTATGTCTACAACCACTCCGGGCATAGGAGCTTTTAGCTCGTTCACTTTTTTCGTTGATGCGGCATCCATTCCTAAAGATTGAAGAAGGACATCATATTCATCTGTCAGCTTTACCTCAAATCGATCTCCGTCAATTTTTATTGTAACTGTTTTATTTTCAGAATCAATGGCAAGCAATCGAGCGATATGCTTCTTACCATCTCTTGAAATTAATAACTCTTTGTCTTTTTGCTGTATCATCTCAATTTCAAACTTCTCGCTGCTTATACTTCCCTTCAAAGGAGTCTTTCCATCTGGGCTAAACTCCACAGAAGAATTATTGTTGATTTTGGCAATGACTTTCATTCAAATAATATTTAGTGTACCAAAAGTACCGAAAATCTATCGCTAAACAAACAATTATACCAGACATACACAATTCATTAGCTGATTACCAAATAATGACCATATTTGCACTTAATAAAATTATTCTAATAATTATGAATCTGAAAAACGGGATAGTTCTGATATGTAGCGGATTAATTGCAATTAGTTGCGCACAAAAGAAACAAACACAAGAAACATCAACTGTTGAAAACAGGATTGAGGAAGAGATAAAAGAACCAGTGGAGAGAAAGCATTATAATCCCTCTGAAAAACGTATTAATGATTTGCTTCACACCAAACTAGAGGTTAGTTTTGACTGGCCAAATCGACAATTAAATGGTAAGGCGCTTTTAACTATTAAGCCATACTTTTATAACACCGACTCTTTAACGCTAGATGCCAAAGCAATGGAAATCCATTCTGTTCGACAAAATGACGAAAAATCAATGGAATTGAAATATGTATATGATGGGCAGTATTTAAAAATTAAATTGCCAAAAGAATACAACCGCACAGAACAGTATAACATATATATTGAATATACCGCTAAGCCTGAAGAAGTGCAGCAAGAAGGAAGTAGCGCTATCTCTGACGCGAAAGGACTTTATTTTATAAACCATGATGGAGCAGATAAAAACAAGCACATGGAAATATGGACGCAAGGAGAGACTGAAGCTAGTTCTGCATGGTTCCCCACTATTGATTCTCCAAATGAAAAAACTACCGAAGAAATTTACATTACAGTTCAAGATAAATATACAACACTTTCAAATGGTTTATTGCTTGAATCTACTCAAAATGAAAATGGCACAAGAACCGACCATTGGAAGATGGAGCAGCCTCACTCTCCTTATTTATTTATGATGGCAATAGGTGAATTTGCGATAGTTAAAGACACCTGGAAAAAGAAAGATAGTTCTGAAATAGAAGTTAATTATTACGTGGAGAAGAAGTTTGAACCTCATGCGAGAGCAATATTTGGGAAAACACCTAGAATGCTTGAACACTTTTCTGATTTATTAGGTGTTGAATATCCTTGGGGAAAATATAGCCAGGTAGTAGTTAGAGACTATGTTTCTGGGGCTATGGAAAATACTTCAGCAACTATTCACGGAGAGTTTTTATATCAAACCAAAAGAGAAATAATTGATGGAGGAAATGAGTCAATAATTGCACATGAGTTATTTCACCATTGGTTTGGGGATTTAGTGACTTGTGAAAGTTGGGCTAATCTTCCGTTAAATGAGTCTTTTGCAAATTATAGCCAGTTTTTATGGGATGATTTTGAGTATGGAAGAATGGAAGCAGACATGAATGCCTATGGTGAAATGGAAGGTTATTTTTTATCTGCACAGCAGGGAGGTCATGCAGATATGATACGGTTTGATTACGAGAGCAAAGAAGATATGTTTGATGGGCACTCATATAATAAGGGAGGTAGGATATTAAATATGTTGAGAGCCCATGTAGGAGATGAAGCCTTTTTTGCATCACTTAAATTGTACTTGACTCAACACGCATTTAAAAATACTGAAATACATGACTTAAGGCTAGCTTTTGAAGAGACTACAGGAGAGGATTTAAATTGGTTTTTCAACCAGTGGTTTTTATCAAGTGGGCACCCGGTTTTAAAATACGAACAAGAATACAATGATTCTACCAAAAAATTAACCGTTTCAATCACGCAAAAACAAGACACCGAAAAGTGGCCTGTGTATAAACTTCCTATTTACATAGACATATATGTTGAAGGTAATTCTCGTAGAGAATTAGTTTGGGTTGAAGCCATTGAAAATATTTTTGAATTTAATGTAGCATCTCCACCAAGTTTAGTAAACGTAGATGCTTTAAAAGTAATTTTAGCAAAAAAGACTGACAAAAAACCGCTAGAGCAATGGGTGTATCAGCTGAACCATGCTGAGCTTTGGTTAGATAAGAAAGAAGCAATTGATAAATGTGGAAAAAGTAGCGATCCATCTGCTGTTGAGGCAATTATTAATGCGCTGAACCAGCCATTTTGGAACGTGAAAACAATGGCCATGGGTAAAATAAAAAAAGCGATTAAAGCAAAGCCAGAGGTTGTTAAAAATAAGCTAGTGACACTTGCAACGAAAGACAAAAATCCCAAAGTGAGAGCAACAGCAATTAAAACACTGATGAAATATTTCTCTGACGACAAGTCCTTAATTAGCGCTTATGAGGCGGGATTAAAAGACTCATCATATCGCGTAATGGGAAGTGCTTTAGCGGGTATAACATCTATAGATCCTGAAAAAGGGTTGATTATGGCTAGATCAATGGAAGACGAAGAAAGTGCCGCTGTAAATAATGCAATTGCTGCTATTTATGCTAAAAACGGAACGTTAGATGATCATGCATTTTTCTTAAAAACGATTTCTGAATTGAACGGAATGAATAAGCTCGGATTCCTGCAAAAATACAGTGAATATGTTCTAAGATTGCCAAATAACGAAATTGACAAAGCGATTATCGTTTATAAGAATATTGTGGAGACTGAATCTGTTTGGTTTGTTAAGTTATCAGGATACAATCTACTGGCTAGTGTCCAAAACTTTTATTCAAAAAGAGCCATGGAAATGTCTGCTAAAATAGAAAGCGCGCAAGCTGATGGCATATCGGAACAAGCGACTGAATTAGAGAAGAAAATGAATGTTTATAAGGCTCAAGACGCTAAAATAGCTGACGTATTAAATAAATTGAAGGCTAAGGAAACGGACCCAAATGTTAAGAAATATTTAGGGATGTAGCTCTAATAAGCTTAAGTATGCAAATCACTACTCTTTCTTTGATTAAATATAATTCATTGCGCAATAAGTTTTGGGGCTTAAAAATGATGCGATTTGCACACAAAGAGTTAGTAAATACGAAAGGTCTTACCTTTTACCGACTTTTAGGAAGTGGAAGGGGAAAAGGCTTTAATCCATTTCCCGATTGGTCGGTTTACTGCCTTCTTCAAGTATGGGAATCGGAAGATGCGGCCCATGCTTTTTTTAAGTCTTCTGATTTAATTAAAAAATATACTGACCGCTCGGATGAGTTATTTTCACTTTACATGAAAAACATTTCGGCAGGAGGAACCTGGGTTGGAAAAACTCCTTTTAAAAAGGGGGTAAACTTAGACCCTGAATTGCCAATTGCTGTAATTACTCGGGCTACAATTAAATGGAATTGGCTTCTACGGTTTTGGAAATATGTTCCCACGTCACAAGAGGCTTTGATTGGAAATGAAGGGTTAGTCTATACCAAAGGTATTGGAGAGGTTCCAATAGTTCAAATGGCCACATTTAGCTTATGGAAAAACTTTGAAGCTGTGAAACAGTTTGCCTACAATAGCAAACAACATCAAGAGGCAATTAGAAGAACACGGAAGAACGAATGGTATAGAGAAGAGTTATTTGCACGTTTCCAGCCCTACAAATCTACTGGGACATGGGAAGGAAAAGATCTGTTGACCTTGTAAGAACCAAATATTCAGTATCAACAGAAGCTATTGAGGAGATGCAATAACTGTCATAATTCCAAGAGAGGATCTTTTCTTTATCCATTTTTTTGGTGCAAATAATATCATCCCAAAAACAAATTTCCAAAATTCATCTTCCATGTTTTTGTTCCATTTAATACCTTTTTGTTCCATTTTACTCATCCATTGCAGCAGATAAGGATCCATGGTACCATAAGTCTCCAGCTCAGAAACTTTCCACCCACTTTTTTGAAGCAACAATGTTACATTCTTTGGAGAGAACAAAGAAAGATGTCGAGGCGTATGCCAACCAGCCCAATTTTCACCGTATTTTTTTCTGCTAGATGAATCAAAATTTGGAATTTCAATAATCAGCTTAGTAGATGGTTTCGCAATGGACTTTAGGTAGCTGAGATTTTCAAATGGAGAATAGTCATGCTCCAAATAATGCCACATAGTAATTACGTCAGGCTGAATGTTTATTAAATCTTTAACTTCCGCTACGCGTAAATCAATTTCGGAAAAATGTGCCTCTTCACCTTTCCAACCCTCGTCACTAAAGTCGATGCCCAAGGTATGGCAATTTAACTGTTCATGGCAAACCTTTAAGAAACTTGGCTTACCGCAGCCAATATCCAAAAGCAACGAATCTGAATCAATTTGGTGAGCCTGCTTTACTCTCTTTAGCCGTTTTAAGTCTAATTTTTGCTGGCTGTTCTCTACCATTTTCTCAAATTTCCCCCATGCTTTCGCTCCTCTGTATGGCAAATAATACGATGTATAGTACTTTTTTAATTCATTTAAAGGGACCCGAGGATTTAAGAAAACCAACTGACATTTTGTGCATTGATCAAAATTGAACAACTCGTTATCAGGGTGCATCTGAGCCATAGTTTGTATAAAAGAGCTAATGGAAGTAGAGTTGCAAATAGGACAATTAGTAAGACAATGCATGATGCTAAGATAGCTATTCCTTAGAATCCCTGACGAAATTCCGAGTTCATTTGAATAAGCTTTTAACTGAAGAGTAGAAAAACAAAAATCAAGACACATATTAGAAATCTTTTCATGAAATTTACACAGACAAATTCAATCCTTTAGGAATATGGTAAATGCACTATCTGAAAAGAAAAGTCACAAAAAGAAGGCAATAGTTATAGGTGCTGGTATTGCAGGATTATCTTCGGCTATTCGACTGCAAAATGCCGGGTTTGAAGTGTCTGTTTTTGAAATGAATGACTACCCAGGTGGAAAATTAACAGCATTTTCGGAAAAGGGATATCGCTTTGACATGGGTCCTTCTTTGTTTACAATGCCTCACTTTGTCGATGAATTATTTACTGTTTCAAAGAAAAAAGCTGAAGATTATTTTTCATATAAGCGAAAAGATACTGTTTGTCATTATTTTTACCAAGACGGAACGACTTTTCAGGCAGCCTCTAAAGAAAAGGAATTTGCATCAAAAGCAGCTAGCACTTTTGATGTAGCAGAAGAAGATGTTTTGAATTACTTTAAAAAAAGTAAAAAGAAGTACGACTTAACTTCTTCGTTATTTCTAGAAAATTCATTACATAAATTATCTACTTATCTAACAAAGAATACTTTAAACGCTATTTTTAAAGTAAGAAGTTTAGATATTAATACAAGTTTACACGCTTATAATGCTAAGACTTTTAAAGATCCAAAACTGGTTCAGCTCTTTGATAGATTTGCAACATATAATGGTTCATCACCATATGAAACACCTGGTATTATGTCTATGATTCCGCATCTAGAGCAATACTACGGAACGTTTTTTCCAGAAGGAGGAATGCACAGCATTACAAAAAGCATCTATCAATTAGCGCTTGATTTAGGTATTGAATTTCATTTTAATTCAAAAGTTGAAAAAATAATTATTCAGAAGAAAAAAGCAGTTGGAATTTTTTGTAATAACAAAGAATATTTAGCAGATTATATAATTTCCAATAGTGATGTAGTTACTACTTATAGAAATTTATTGAAAGGTCAAAAGTCACCAGAAAAAACATTACAACAGCCCAGATCTAGTTCAGCATTAATTTTTTACTGGGGGATAAAAAAAGAATTTACAACATTAGATTTACACAACATTTTCTTTTCTGAAGATTACAAAGAAGAATTTGAGCATATTTTTGAAAAAAATAATGTCTACAAAGACCCTACTGTTTATATTAATATTACTTCAAAAGAAAACAAGAATGACGCACCTAAAGGCTGTGAAAACTGGTTTGTTATGGTTAATGTTCCCAGTAATACGGGGCAAGATTGGGATCGTATAATAGAAAAAACGAGGGTTGCGATTCTTAGAAAGCTTTCAGATTCTCTTTCCGTAAATATGGAAGATTTAATAGAATTTGAAACAGTCCTGGATCCAAGGTTAATAGAGTCTAAAACAATGTCATATCAAGGAGCGTTATATGGAGCTTCTAGTAATAATAAGTTTGCGGCATTTTTGAGACACCCCAATTTTAGTCAAAAAATTTCAAATTTATACTTTTGTGGAGGAAGTGTGCATCCAGGTGGAGGTATTCCCCTTTGTTTACTTTCTGGAAAAATTGTTTCTGAATTAATTTTAAAAGACCCATGATAGCAAAAAACAAAATATTCATCTCAATTTTTATTATTTGGCTCTTTAATATTTCTGGAATTACAGGTATATTATCTTCCTATTCTTCGTGGTTTTTAGGATATACATCTTTAAACTTATTAATCTATATAGTTCTTATAATTTGGAATTTAGAACATTTATCTAAGAAATTATTAATCGCCTTTTCGATACCTTTTTTTATCGGCTTCTTCACGGAATATTTAGGAGTTAATCATGGATTGTTGTTTGGAACTTATTCATATGGAAATAATTTAGGTGTTAAAATTTGGGGAGTTCCTTTGATGATTTGCGTAAATTGGGCATTGCTAACATTTATTACTGCTGATTTGAGCAGGGTGATTCATAAAAACATTATTATTCGTTCCTTATTAGGAGGTTTACTTATGATGATTTTAGATGTGATTATAGAGGTGTCCGCTCCAAGATTTGACTTTTGGCAATTTGAAAACAATGCTGTGCCGTTAAAAAATTACATTGCTTGGTTCATTATAGGTAGTATAGCACATTTTTTATATAACCAAATATCCTTAAAAACCCATGTGAAATTATCGATCCACATATTGGTTGCGATAACATTTTTCTTTGTTTGTTTTTTATTCTTTTGATGAAACAATATGATTACATAATATTAGGAGCTGGTGCCTCAGGCTTAATGCTTGCATTTAGAATGTCTCAAGATAGCTTTTTCGATGAAAAATCGATTTTAATTATTGATCAAGAAAAAGATAAAGGCAACGATAGGACATGGTGCTACTGGGAAGATGGTTGCGGAGAATGGGACGATTTATTAACTAAAACATGGCCTAAAGTCTTTTTTGGTTGTGAAGCGTTTTCGAAAACAATTACTATTACTCCTTATAGTTATAAAATGATTAGAAGCGAAAAATTCTATGATAATCTTTGGAGCAGTATCGACCTAAAAACAAATATTACCTTTATTGAAGACAGTGTTACAAAATATTCAGAAGTGGATAAGGGAGTAACTATTGACACAAATAAATCAACCTATTTTGGGTTGAAGCTTCTAAATAGCATTCCGAATAAAACGGTATACGAAACGCAACAAAAATATCCGGTTCTTCAACAACATTTTATGGGGTGGTTTGTAAAAACAAAAACAGATTGCTTTGATGATTCGGTTGCTAGTTTTATGGATTTCAATATCCCACAGAATGGCAACACCCGTTTTATGTACGTATTGCCAATCGATAAAAATATGGCGCTATTTGAATATACTTTATTTTCAAAAGACTTATTAAAACATTCCGAATACGAAGACGCGATTAAAGATTATTTAAAACAGAAAAAGATTACCGATTTTGAGATTTTAGAAAAGGAAATTGGATCGATACCTATGACCTCTTTTAAATTTGAAGAATTGAACTCAAAAAGCATTTTAAATATTGGCACTGCAGGTGGTTGGACTAAAGCAAGTACAGGTTATACTTTTAATAATACTTCGAAAAAAACGAAAGATTTAGTGGCCTTTTTAAAAACTGAAAATGATTTGACTCAATTTTCAAAAAGAACAAAATTCTGGTTTTATGACTTGCTTTTTTTAGATGTTCTGGCTAATAATAATGAAAAAGGTTCAACCGTATTTGCCTCCATGTTTAAAAAGGTGAATGCTAAGACTATATTGAAGTTTCTGGATGAAGAATCTACTTTTTCGCAGGAATTGAAAATCATGTTATCAGTATCTCCAAAACTGTTTCTATCTGCAGTATTTAAGCGAATCTTTAAATCTTAACAAATTTGGGGAAAATGTGGGCATATTCAATAAGGGTTTGAAAAATTACTATGCTTACCATATATGCACCCTGCAAAAAGGGTCCCGTTAGAGCCTGCGTTCAGTGTTTTTTTAAAGCTTTGCTGCTTTTATATTTTATTAATAAAAGCATTCCAAAGGATTCGCCACCTGATTTTGCTAGACTCTTATGATGTACTTTGTGTGCGCGCCTTAAATTGAGTAAATACGGATTAGTTGTATTTCTCAACACTTTAATTCGCTGATGAATAAATAAGTCGTGTATAAAAAAATAGGCAGCACCATAAAAGGTGATGCCCAATCCTATCCAAAAATAGGGAGCAGTAATGTCATTTAACCCATAAAAAATATTTAAAAATCCAGGAATTGCAAAAATTAAAAAAAAGTAATCATTTTTCTCAAAAGGTGTTTTGTTTGAATGGTCATGGTGGTCCTTATGTAACTTCCATAAAAAACCATGCATAACATATTTATGCGTAAACCAAGCAACTAGCTCCATAAGAAGAAAAACGAATAACGTAATTATTAATCCAAAAGTGTAAATCATTTGCTGTTTTTTAACCGACTAAGTTCCGCTTCGGTTAGTTTAACTTCTTTTTCTAACATATAATTTATAATCTTTTGCTTTAGGTCATTATCTCGCATTGTCGGAATAGACTTCATTAAATACCGTTTGTCATTTTCTAAATTCCTTTTGTAGGATAGGAAGCTGGGAGTATCATTTTGAACACAAAACCGCATGAATTTGAGTTCTACATTATTTGGATCGTTTGATATAGCTGATTCCAAGAAATTCTTTCCTTTTGTAAAATACTCCATTTTATAGTTTGGAAGCCAGGCATATTTAGCTTTCAACATGAACGACATACCAATGTATCCTAAAATAGTGTTGTCGGGGTTACTATATTTAACTAAAATATTTTCAAACTCCTTAAACTTCTCCTCACTCTCGATTGCAAGGTAATAATATTTACGAACCTTCAGTAAATCATCCCCCTTTGGAAAAACAGTACTTGTAGATGAGATAAAAATCATTAAGCAAAGCAAAATCTTCATAGTAAATTAAATTGATGTTTTGCAAAAGATTGCAACATTAAGATAAATTTTTGACCGTTTGGAATTCGAATTCTTTCGGCTATAATGTTCTCAGATGAGACTCCTTTAATCTTTCTGAAGAGTCTTAAATAATAATAGTAAGCTAAATAGACTCCGCCTCTTGATGAGGATGGCAACTGCTTAATTCCAATTAAAGCTTCTCTGAAGTCTTTTTCAATATCTTTTTCGATTTCAACCTTATCTGAATCAGAAAAATTATTGAAATCTACATCAGGGAAATAGGTCCTCCCTAAATCCATAAAATCCATTTGAGCATCTCGTAAGAAGTTTACTTTTTGAAATGCTGAACCCAGCTTTTGTGCCGAGGGCTTTAGCTTTTCATAAAGGTCCTTATTTCCTTCTGTAAAAACGTGAAGACACATTAATCCTACAACTTCAGCGGAACCCAAAATATATTTCTCATAGTAAGCTTGGTCCGAAACTTCCGGATTCAGATCCATTTTCATACTCTCTAAAAATGTTTCGATTAAATTCCATTCAATATTGTATTGATTAACTGTCTCTTGGAAAGAGTTTAAAATTGGGTTAAGGCTAATGCCTTGATCAATTGCTTCAATAGTGTCAAGACGAAATTTTTCCAATAAATTTGCTTTGTCATACCCATGAAAACTATCGACAATTTCATCTGCGAAACGAACGAATCCGTAAATATTGTAAATTGGTGTTCGAATCGATTTATCGAGAAATTTAATCCCCAAAGAAAAGCTCGTACTGTAAGTATTCGTAACAAGCTTACTAGATTTTACTGATATTTGATCAAATAACTGCTTCATATTCTTTAACGTCTTTAATTAATTGGTTAGCTACTAGTTGACCCGAAATAATAGAAGGGGGAACACCTGGGCCCGGCACTGTTAGTTGACCTGTGTAATACAAATTTACCACTTTTTTACTTTTAATCTTCGGTTTTAGGAAAGCGGTTTGTTTCAATGTATTAGCAAGCCCATAGGCATTTCCTTTGTAGGCATTATAATCTGATTTAAAATCTGCAACGCAATAACTCCTTTTGAAAACTATTGACTGAGAAATATCCTCCCCGACATGCTTTTGAAACCGATCAAGAATTATCTTGAAATACTTATCTCGTATTTCTTCTGTATCTATCAAATCTGTGGCAATTGGCATTAAAATGAAAATGTTTTCCATACCATCAGGAGCAGTGCTGCTATCTGTTTTGGAAGGGCAACAAACGTAAAACAGTGGCTTGGTCGGCCATTTAGGGTCTTGATAAATCTCTGCAGCATGCTTCTCGATATCTTCATCAAAAAACAAATTGTGATGTTCCAAGTTTTGAATTTTTTTGTTTATCCCTAAGTAAAATATTAAACTTGAGGGAGCAAATGTTCTTGATTCCCAATACTTTTCACTATATGTTCTTTTTTCTAATGGAAGAAGTGATTGTTCGGTATGATGGTAGTCAGCAGAAGAGAGAACTTTATCCACATCAAACTTACCCTTAGAAGTTTCAATATAACTTATATTATTTCCTGTTAAATGTAAATTAGTTACCGCAGTATCTAGGTGAAAAGTCACTCCTTTTTCGATGGCTAAGGAATAGAAGGCCTCTATTACCTTTGAAAAACCACCCATAGGATAAAAAGTCCCTTGCTTCAATCCAGAATAATTCATTAAACTATAAAGAGCAGGTGTGTTTTTCGGCTGCGCACCCAAAAACAAAATAGGAAACTCCATAATGGAGAGTAATTTAGGATGCTTAAAGTATTTGTTTACGTGGGCTTTGAAAGAGGAGAATAAATGCAGTTTAAATGCAGCTTTGATAACATCTGCACGTATAAACTCTTTAATTGAAAGGCTAGGGTTAAAAACCAAATCTTTCATACTTATAAAGTATTTTGTTTCAGCTTCTTTCATAAACGCTATCAAATTATCTCCAGCGCCTTTTTCTATTTGCTCGAACAAAACTACAAGCTCTTCAAATTTTTCTGGAATTTGAATCGTTTCGTTATTATAAATAATTTGAAATCCTGGATCTAGCTTTACTAGATCAATGTAGTCATATAAATTCTTGTGAAACCTTTTGAAGAAGTTTTCAAAAACATCTGGCATCCAATACCAACTTGGACCCATATCAAATGTAAAGCCGTCAGAACTGAACTTGCGTGCTCGACCACCAATCTCCTTGTTTTTTTCGAATACGTGTACATCCATTCCTTTGTCCGCCAATTCAATAGCTGAGCACAAGCCTGATACACCAGAACCTATTACACATATTTTATTATTGTTTAACATACTGGCGGTAAAGTTAAACAAAAAATAATACGACAATATAATTATGTTAAACTTTTTTTACTAGACATTGAACAGTATTGATTTTTTCAAAATCAATACCTCCTTCAACTTTCTCCATACTAAATGGATTTGCACTAATAAACACTTTTGATTCTGGATAGTTAGTGTTTATTTTTTTAACCAAGCCATTAATGGTCTTGGGCTCAAATTCTTTCACGAGAAAAAATAATAAATTAGCTTTAGGGTATAACTCAATGACCGATAACAGGCTATCTCCTGGAACCCTTGCCCCCAAATAAATAACAGGCTTTCCTTTTTCTCTGATAATGAAAGAAGATAATAGAAGCGCAATATCGTGGACTTCTTCATAGGGCAAAAACAACACCCAAGGTTCTTCCGATGGATTTGCTGGAGGCACATTGTCTATAGCACTTTGAATTTTTTGGTGAATCAGGTTGCTAAGAAAATGTTCTTGAGCGGGCATTAAATCCGATTTTAGCCAAAGCAGACCAACCTTTTCCAGGAGTGGGTATACTATATTAATGTAGGTTTCAACAAGACCATATCGCAGAATAGCTGATGAAAATGCTTTTTCAAATGCATATTCATCATAATTTATTGCCGAGGCAATCAACTGATTAGTTATAACTTCTGAAACTGAGTCGGAAAATTTAATATCACTAATTAATTCTCCCAGCTTTTGATTTATTTCATCATTAGACATTTCAGAAATTTTGGATATTTTAAGTCCAAGACTAATTAGCGATGTCACATTAATTAGTTTTTTCAACTCTTCATCCCCGTAATACCTGATATTAGTGTCTGTTCTTAATGGCGTTAACAAAGAATATCTCTTTTCCCATATTCGAATGGTATGGGCTTTGATGCCTGATAATTTTTCTAAATCCTTAATTGAATATTGTGACATTCCTTTATGTTTAACCAAAAGGCAAAAATACTTAACAAAAGTTAAAATACAAGGCTTAACGGATTAAATTTCATTGTCTTGGCTCATATTATTATAAGATAGGATTATAAATACTGCAATATTCGAGGGTAAAAAAGACGGGGTTTTCCAGCAAAACAAAATATGTTGATTCTAAAAGGTGAACAACTAATTAAAACAAACCTCCTCATTGCTCGTAAGGATATATCAAGGGTAAGAAATATTATATATAATACAATTTTTGCAAAATCATGTTATTTACGCGCTTATTTAATTCAGAAGACATTTTTATATATTCTTCATATTCTTCGATTGTAAAAAGTCCTATTATTAAACCTCTAAGCTCTTTTTTTAATTGTATATCCGACTTCAATACTTTGTGGATTAGATTTGTTTTCTTGGCGAAATCCAATTCTTCCAAGAATATTTTGCGCTTTTTAAGGTAGTGCTGAAAGTGGCAAATGATCAACTCATGCTGAAGCTTAATAATAGGGCGAAGCACTTCGTTTTGAAACCGTTCCATATCACTAATATAAGCAGAAATAATAATGCTGGTAATTGTTGGTCGGATTTGCTTTTTTGGAATTATCATACTACGTTTTTAGTTCTTTCCATACCTTATCAGCGTCAAGCTTAAATGACCCTAAGTGTTTTCTTTTCCAGGTGCTGGGAGGTATCAACGACAAGAAGTTTTCATTTCTGTTGTCTTTTTCATATAAGTGATAAATCTCACCAACTATAGGCTCAAACTCAAATTTCGAATTGTAAAGCAATTGATTAACTCTATAAGAATCTAAGAGTAATTGATACGTTTCTTTAATGTTATCTACTTTACTTTGTAAAATATGGTTAAAACTAGCAACCCCTTGAATTTTCCACCTTGAAAGGTTGTTTGCACTGATGTTTGGAGCTCCAATATTTGTTCCGTAAGGCAATAAACTGGCGTTGTAGGATTGGCTTTCTTTATCAAAAACAATATTATCTGGTCGGGCTTTTTGATAAAAATTGGGTAATTTCCCTACCCGAGCATAGGGAATGTTTTCTAGCTTTTTTACAGAAGAATATTGATTTAAACCAGTTATGCAAACATCATTTGCTTTCTCCAAGTCTAATTGACCATCTTCATCCAAGTACTCTTCTTTTGACTCAACAAATTGTACCTCACCAACAATTAGTCTGCATTGACCTTCTTTAATTTCAATATCCTCAACTAATTTCATTCCTATTTTCATTGTACTTTCAGCAACAAAGGGAGCATAGAACTGCTCCACATATTCTTCAGTGAGGTTGCAAACGTCAAATTCCGATTGATCTGATTCAAATTTCGCGGATGTATAATGGGCTTGCTTGAAAAATGATTTATGGACGTGGTTTATCGTGTAGAAACCTGTTTCCATAATATTGTTGTATGTGTGCCGCGGCACAGATAAAGATCTCATTACAAATGCAATACGAGCTGGGTTTGAACTTATGTGTACTATGGAATTAAAAATAGCTAAGTTTGGGTTACCATTATCATTTTTTGTTCCAATTAGATGCACGCTTTTGTAGCCCGACAATGAGTTGACGAACTTCAACCTATATGCTGATTCCCATGAATGAATCTGTTCCTTTTTAAATATCATAAAAACAATTAGGGTTGATTTATCTGCTATTTTATTATTGAATGTCCGCCATCTACATGAATAATTTGTCCTGTTACCCACGAAGATTTTTGGGTTAGCAAGAATACCGCGGCTTCTGCTATGTCTTTTGCCACTCCAATTTTCTTCAAAGGATTTTTCTCGGATTGGAATTGAACTTTTTCAGGAGTATTGAGTAACTTGAGTGCTAGTGGAGTATCTGTTAGGGAAGGCGCAATTGCATTAACCCTTATTTTTGGTGCTAATTCCGCAGCTAGAGATCTTGTTAACCCCTCAATAGCTCCCTTAGAAATAGATACCTGGGAGTGAAAACTAAAACCCGATTGGACCGCAATTGTAGAAAAAAGCAGAATCGAAGAATTTTCACTTTTCTTTAACTTGGGTAGCAGCTGTTTTATAACTTTGGTAGCTCCTAATACTTGAAATTTAAAGTCGTCAATAAAGTCTTCTTCGCTGAACCGATGAAAAGGCTTTAAATTTATACTGCCTGGACAGTAGACTAGACCATGAATCTCTTCCGGAAAGTAGTCATCTTCCAAGTCGTCGTTTAACACATCATATTTTAAATATTTTACATTTTTTCTGTCTGGAATAAAGTTAGTGTTGTAAGTCGCGATTACTTTTGACCCTTCCTCCTCAAGGAGATTCACTAGCTCCATTCCTACTCCTGTAGAACCTCCAATTACTATATAGTTTTTCATGGTTTTGGTGTAAATTTTAAATGGATTATATCCATTCTCTGACTGCCCAACTTTAGTTTTCCCAAGTCATTTTTCTGATTTTAGTGTCCTAAGATGGAACCATTGATGGACATATGAAAACTCGCTGTTTATATAATTCATTTCTTTTATGACCTAGACACTAGCTAGGAGATTGGCTTTCACTATTAAACTTAGTTTCGGTATTGAGAACTGAAGATCCTTCCTTTTTTTGAATATTATGCTGCCTTGAAATCATTCTCAAAAGGAAGAACAAGTAAGAGGCAAAAATGAAGAACCCTATAATAAATATTGTAATTTCTGTCTTTTCCATAATTAATCGTTTTGAACAAGCCTTATGAATATAGCTAGTGATAATATGGAAGGCACCCATATTCCGACGAACATACCAGCTTCTTTATCAATAAAAAACCAGAGGAAAACGGAAATTAGAAAACTAATAAACGCTAATACAACTGGATAGTATTTCTCTAAAAATTTCATAATGATTGATTGTTTTTGGTTATACTTTTTTTAAGTTTTTACTCCATTTCATCCACTTTCATCTTTGGTATAATATCAATGAAAAAAGTGTGTAATTTCGTTTTTTGTTTATTTATTTTGTTGAACTGTTAAACAAATATACATAATCTGTTTAACAAAATCCAAATAATGTTAAACAAAAGTTGAAGACAAACACACTAGAAGGGCATAAAGCACTGATAAAAAGGTGTTTATGAGTTGTAAAAAAAATAGTGTTAATTGAAAACAACCTCGATACTCTTAGAAAATTAGGGTTTCAGTCAAAAATTGGAATAAACAATTCTATAATTATTCAGGCTACTGAAATAGAATTAATTTGCTTAAAGCGTGTTGATAGGTTTTTAGGAATTACTTAGCAAACCTGGCTTATTTTTTTGATCATTCCTTTAAATATTATACCATGAAACGGGAGAACAACTAACCAATAAAGTCTGCCCAATAAACCCAAGGGTCTGAAAGTCGCCGTTTGAAAAAGCTTCGCGTCAATTATTTTAAATTCTAACCAAGCTTCTCCCGGCAATTTCATTTCCGCAAAAAGCAACAGCCTACCCTCTTCTTTATTAGCGTATAGCACCCTCCAAAAATCTAATGCATCACCAACTGAAATTGTTTTTTGATTGGTCCGACCTCTTCTAAGACCTACTCCTCCAAATAATTTATCTAAAAATCCGCGAATTCTCCAAAGCCAATTTCCATGGTACCATCCATTTTCACCTCCAATACTCCAAATTTTATCAATAGACAACTCGCGATTTTCAACATCAGCTACTCGAGCATCTTTGAAGCATCCAAATTCCGGTACAGCTATAAACTCTGAAATACTCATATTTATTTCGCTACTAGAATAGGAATCTTTCCAACTAGAGGCAATGTCATTGTTCTCAATACTATCAAACGCCTTTACTAAAGCCTCTTTGTATGATATAGGTTGAATTCCTAGTATAGCATTAATTTCGTGGTCCCTACAAACAACTTCAACCTTCATGCTTTCTACCAAAGATCTAGCAAGTTTGTACGACGTGGAGGTTACGAAATAGAGCCAATAGGAGGATAGTTTTGGAGTCATCAAAGGTACCGTCCAAATTTTCCTTTTTAATTTCCTAACTAGAGCAAAGTCAAGCAACATCTCTCTGTAGGACAACACATCATCACATCCTATGTCAAAGTTTCTATTAAACGTCTCTTTATTAAGGATACATTTTGTTAAGAAATTTTGCACGTCAGATACGGCAATAGGGGAACATTTGGTTAACAGCCACTTAGGCGTAATCATGACAGGGAGTTTTTCTACTAAATCCCGCATAATTTCAAATGAAGCACTTCCAGAACCAACAATTATTCCCGCTCTTAGGCAGGTTAAATTATAGCTACCTTTTTCAAGCTCTCTTTCTACCGTTTTTCGGGATGAAAGGTGAACAGACAGATTAGATTCGTTTACAATTCCACTCAAGTATATAACTTGTTTAACATCAGTATTGGAAAGCCTATCACGAAAATTGATGGCAGATTCTTGTTCCAATAACTTATAATTATCTGCTGTTGCCATGGAGTGAACCAAATAATAAGCTACGTCAATATCCTTTGGAATTCTGGACAGAGAGGAAGTCTTCAACAAGTCAATTTCTATAACTGAAATTTTTTCCTTCAAAGACTGCGGAGGGTTGAACCTTGATTTATCTCTGACACAACAAACAACATCATAGCCTTTACTTACGAGTACAGGAAGAATTCGCTTCCCAATATAACCTGTAGCACCTGTTAAAAGTATTTTCATAGAACCATAAGGATTTTAGACTTGTTACCTGTTTCTTGTTATACAATCTTGGCTAGTCCAATTTTGTAGGCCTCCAAAGCTCTTTTTCGGGCATATGCATGATCCACAATAGGAGCAATTGATGATAACTCCCAACCGGGATTCCATTTATTTGTATAAATAGCTTCTTTGTCAAATTTCTTTTGTTGGGCACTGGGGTTAAAAATCCTGAAATAAGGAGCAGAATCACACCCCGTTCCTGCAGCCCACTGCCAGTTTCCATTATTAGCAGCAAGATCATAATCAAGTAATTTTGAAGCGAAATAAGCTTCTCCCCACCTCCAGTCAATTAATAAGTGCTTACAGAGAAACCCAGCGGTTATCATTCTAACCCGATTATGCATTAGTCCCGTTTCATTTAATTCTCGCATTCCAGCATCTACAATTGGATATCCTGTTTTACCTTCACACCATGCGTTAAATTCCTTTTGTTTATTTCTCCATTGAATTTGGTTATATTTTGCCTTGAAATTAGAAGACACAACCCGCGGGAAATTATAGAGTATTTGCATAAAGAATTCTCGCCAGATAAGTTCACTTAGAAAAACGGATTCCAAATTCAAATTCTGTATTATATTTCTTATACTAACTGTGCCAAATCGAAGGTGCGTGCTTAGCTGACTAGTTCCTTTGATTGATGGAAAGTCTCGTAACTTTTTATAATCTTCAACCACAGTCAAGTTGAAAGGTGGTATCTTAATTAACGACGGCTTAAAACCAATAGAACTTAGGCTAGGGAAACGAGTGTTACTCTTGTAAAAGTTCTTGGGATTAAATACTGAACTTGAAGAACAACTGGATAGTTTAAAATTATTAAGCCATTTCTTTTTATAGGGGGTAAACACAGTATAAGGAGACTTGTCATCTTTAGTAATCTCTAGTTCTTCAAAAATAACCTGATCTTTGAAAGTATGCAGCGAAATGCTCTTAGCATAAAGCATGTTTTGAATAGATTTATCTCTACTTAATGCATAAGGTTCATAGTCTTTATTAAAAAACACATCCGTGACGTTGTATTTTTCAATTAAGTGTTTGAAAACAGTCTCAGCTTTTCCTTTAAAACAACTGACTCCAGATCCAATCTTATTTAACTCCTTGTCCATGGATTCCAAGGTGCTATGAATAAACGAAACTCTTGGATCATTTTCTTCCAATTCTTCCAGAATATTGGTGTCAAAAATGAAAATTGGCAGCACTTTGTTATTGTGCAAAAGAGCTGCATTTAGCGCAGTGTTATCTTCAAGTCGAAGGTCTCTTCTAAACCAAAATATCGCAATAGAATCTTTCATGGATTAATTATAAATTACAATATAAAGATTTAAAGATGTGGCAATGCACAACCAGATAAAGTAGGGAAGAATTAACAAGCTAGTCCATCGCATAGTTTTTACATTACTAAATAAAAAATAGGCTATGATAAATGTTAAAAACAGAATAGAGAATAATGCTATTAAGGCATTTTGAAAATAAAAGAAAAGTGGGTTCCAGGCAACGTTTAATAGAAGTTGGGCAGTATATAAGGCGATGACTTTGTTGCGTCTATCATCTCCTGTGTAAAGAATTGCCATGTAAAATGAATAGCAAACCATTATTGATGTCCAAGCCAAACCAAAAACCCAGCCTGGAGGAGTCCATGGCGCTTTGTTGAGGTTGTAATACCATTCAGATGCTACGCCATCACCAGTAAAAAAACCTCCGATGGCAAGTGCAGTAAAGTTAAGCAACAAAAAAATAAATATCTTAACAGCCAATTTCATGTGAGTTGATTTGAAGCAATTATTTCATTTAATTTTTCTATTCTGTAGTTGAAAATTCGTTTTAAATTTTGTTTTACAAAAAATCTATAAGCAAGTGGAGCAATCAACGAGAAAGGAATTTTAAAGTGCACGGTATCTGTCACTAAAACACCTCCCTCAACTTCCTCAAACGTATGACGATGATGCCACATTTTATAGGGTCCAAAACGTTGTTCATCCACAAAATAATTTTCATGAACCATGCCGGTAATTTCTGTAACCCAGTTCATCCTGAAAACTTTGTTTAGTCGTATCTTGTAGGTGATTATTTGACCGAGATACACCTTCCCTTCGTCTGGACTGGTCATTTTAAAGTCGAGTTCTTCTGGGGTTATTTTTTGTAAATTTTGAGGGGTAGAGAAAAATCGCCAAGCATCGCTCAGGGATATAGGCAGAAACTGTTGGTTGTATAGCTTGTATATATTAGATTGTCTTGAGATTTCCATATCGTATTAATTGATTTCAATTTTATCAATAATAAGTTTGAAGTTTTCATCTTTTTTGTTGGCAATTAAAAAGGAGATTTCTTCAATAGAAGAACCGTTAAAATTTTCTTTCTCTAATTTGTTGCCTCTAAAACTTGGGTATAAATCCTTTAAATTGATGCGGATTGTCTCCCAATCTCCTATTGTTGGGAATGTAGTGATATATGAATAGTAATCCGTGGCTTTAGATTTTATACGAAATTGATAGGGTTTTGAATCGCCTCTTAAACGAATAGTAATCGTTTTTTTTTTCGTAATATCTTTTGGCTTGAAACGATAACGAACAGATGCAAAACCCCCATTGTTTGCAGTAGAAACATTTCCTTTAAATTCTGCATCACCGTCTCTATTCAATTCAAATGAAGCACTTGATACTCCCCCCATAACGTCATCATTAACGACTTTCCATTCGTTCATTTTCGAGCTTTGTGAAAAACTAAATATTGAATTCATGTTTTCGCTTGTTAAACTGCACGAACTAACAACTACAATAAACAGTATTGAGAGTCCGAAGATGTTAATTTTCATTTTCTATTTCTCTTAAAATTTGCTCTGCTTCGTAAGTCAATGCATCCGATTTTGATCGATTAATAGTTGACATTTTATAAGCCTCCTCTAGTTTATTTTGATATTTTTTTTCGAGTTTTTCTTTTTTAGACTTTCTTTTAAATAGCTTCATCTTGGAATTATTTCGTTAAATATTGTACGAAAATACAAATAATGTTTAACATTTTTGACAAAAAGTTAAACATTAGTAATTTATTGATTTTTTAAATCGCACACTTTGACATAGAGCCAATAGGAAGTACTAAATGATGTTAAACCAATTCTTTCGCCAGAAAAAAAAGACTATTCAAGCGATTATCGGTGAGTAAAAACTGACAAATTATAGATGGAAAAATGACTTGAAACACAAATACAGATTATTTAGATATGTGCGTTGAGGAATAACAGATAAGGATTATTCGGTGAATACGGGCCGGAAGGCTAGCGGGCTGATACAATTCGAATCTTAGGCCGTTTTTTGCTGTAAAAAACTCTCAACAGCAGGAAGACCTAGAATGAGCTCTCTAACTGCCTGAGTGCCTGACAAATCTGAACAAATACCGGGCAATAGGCTTAATTCAGGAGACATTAAATCAGCAACACCCATAGCCCAATTCGAGAAAACACGCCTATCTACAAAACCATCATAAATAACTACAATATTCTTATGTCTTTTGTCTTTCCTTAAGCGACTTAACAGATTTTCAATAGGCTCTTTATCGCCTTCGATAACTTGCAGAAAATAACCGTGCCTATGCAATAAAACGCCGCATATATTGTCGATAGAATTATAGGCGCGAGCATCATGAAGGAGATTAATCAGGTCGGTCGCACTAAACTGCTTCACGGGCTGACTCGTATAAATAAGGCGACGATATTTCATAATACAGCATTTTTTGCTAACTAAATCTTAGAGCTTAAAAAACATAATCTTTAGTTAAAAATACTAAATTAAGAGAGAATTGCAAATTATTGCAAGGATAGCACTTAGCTCTACCTTTTTTACTAACTTTGCGAGACCAAAAGAAAGACTATGGAATTATCATTGTTATTTTTACAGAAAATGGGGGTTCCCGGAATCATCCTTATTTTAATCATCGTACTGCTATTGTTTGGTGGGAAAAAGATACCTGAATTAATGAAGGGTTTAGGAAAAGGAGTCAAAGAGTTTAAAGGAGCCGCCAGCGGAGAATCAGATGATAATAAATCTGAGGAATCAGACGACTCAAAAAAGACGGAATCTTAACTCAATAAATTAACTATTTTGAAAGAATATATTTCCCTTGCACAAGTAAGAGAGGATATAGAAAAAGGCGCAATTACTTGTGTCGAACTTACCAAAAATTATATCCAAAAAATTAAGTCTTCCAATTTAAATGCTTTTTTAGAAGTATTTGAAATAAGTGCTGTCGAACAAGCACAAGTGATAGATGAAAAAATTAAAAATGGAACTGCTGGACGCCTGGCAGGAATGGTGATTGGTTTAAAAGATAATATTTGCTTCCAAGGACATAAGGTCTCTAGTTCATCCAAAATACTGGAGGGTTTTGAGTCCATATACAACGCAACGGTAGTTGAAAAGTTATTACAAGAGGATGCTATCATTATTGGGCGGTTAAACTGTGATGAAATGGCAATGGGGAGCTCGAACGAGAACAGTGCCTATGGTCCTGTTTTAAACCCCATTCAAAACGACAAAGTGCCTGGAGGTTCTTCTGGAGGTTCTGCGGCTGCAGTTAAAGCAAAACTTTGCTTAGCGGCCTTAGGCTCAGATACAGGAGGTTCAATTCGTCAACCGGCATCTTTTTGTGGTATAGTTGGTTATAAACCTTCCTACGGGAGAGTTTCTAGATACGGTTTATTGGCATACGCATCTTCCTTTGATCAAATAGGTCCTCTAACCAATAATATTGAGGATGCAGCATTGATTACAGAAGTAATTTCTGGAAGTGACGACTATGACAGCACATGTTCTACAAAACCAATTGGTAGCTATTCTAGTGCACTAAAAACCAAGGATACGCCAAAGCATAAAATTGCCTACATTAAAGATTGTCTAGACATGGAGGGTTTAGACAAAGAGGTTAAAGCAAGAACGCTTGAAATAATTGAAAAATTAAAGGCAGAAGGTCACGAAGTAGAAGGAGTTAACTTTCCATATTTAGACTATTTGGTTCCTAATTACTATGTTTTAACTACCGCTGAAGCATCTTCAAATTTAGCGCGTTACGATGGTGTTCATTATGGGTATAGAAGTGACAAAGCAGAAGATGTGGAAACAACTTATGTCCATTCTCGAAGCGAAGGTTTTGGAGAAGAAGTGCAACGAAGAATCATGATGGGAACATTTGTGCTCAGCGCTGGTTATTACGACGCTTATTATACCAAAGGGCTAAAAGTTAGAAATATAATTAAGCAGAAAACAGAAGCAATTTTTAACGACTACGACTTCATTCTCTTGCCAACTACTCCGACTCCGGCTTTTGGTATCGGGGAAAACATAGATGACCCTATTACAATGTATTTACAAGATATTTTTACGGTTCACGCAAACCTTTCGGGAATACCTGCCGTATCATTGCCTCTAGGAGAGCACAGTAATGGATTGCCGTTTGGAGTTCAATTGATGGCTGGCTCTTTTCAAGATGCGAAATTATTTGCATTTTCGGATCGGTTGATGCGCTTAGAATAAGAATTATTTTCATGAATAATTTCGGGCGGCATATTTTAATTGGTTTTTTAACTGCTATAATAACCCCCCTTAATGGTCAAACTGACACTGCAATAGTTGATACAATTAAGGTTGTTGAAAAGCCCGATTTATCTTTTGTAGATAACTACGATAGTATCCTTGTGGCTCATTATCGAGAAATGAATCACTTTACGCTTGATACGGGTGAATTAAATATCTTGAACTTACCAACCGACTCATTTCCGAAATTTTCAGATGCTATTTTTAAATTCAGAATCGGGCAGCTAGATCAACAATCTCCATTTTCATTTGTTGCGAATGATGCAACCATTGCAATGATAAAATTGTATGCCTACAAGCGCAAAAGACTTACTTCAAAAATGCTAGCTTATGGAGAATTGTATTTCCCAATATTTGAACAGTACTTGATAAAATACGGAATGCCTTTGGAGTTGAAATATCTTCCAATTGTTGAATCCGCTTTGAACCCAAAAGCAAAATCTAGTGCAGGAGCGGGGGGCTTATGGCAGTTTATGCCTAAAACAGGAATGATGTATGACTTGTCGATTACATCCTATGTAGACAAACGGTTTGACCCTTACCTAGCTTCGGATGCGGCCTGCCAATATTTAAAGTTCTTGTACTCTATATACGGTGATTGGAGTATGGCATTAGCCGCTTATAATGCGGGGCCAGGAAACGTAAATAAAGCTATTCGCCGTTCTGGTGGTAAAACTACTTATTGGGAAATTCGACCTTATTTATTCAAAGAGACAAGAAACTATATTCCGGCCTTTACGGCTGTAAATTACATAATGAATTATGCTTCAGAGCATAATATATTCCCTAAAAAACCTTTGTTTTTAGAGTTAGAAATAGATACGATACACATTTGTGATAGAATAGAATTTGAGGTTTTAGAAGAGTGGCTAGGCTATGAAATGAGCAAGTTGAAATACCTCAACCCAAAGTTTATTTCCAATATAATTCCAAAACCTGATAGTATTGATTTTATTTACTTACCAAACTTCCTTATTGGAGACTTCATCATGCATGAAGATTCCATTTACAAGTACTCTTCCCTAGAAAATAAATATTTAGTAGCAGCAAATAAGCCGAAAAAAATATTGAAAACGCACTACGTTAAATCAGGAGAATCTATGGGCTCTATAGCGAAAAAATATAAGTGTACAGAACAAGAAATTAAAGCATGGAATTTATTGTCCTCTAGTTACTTAAAATCGGGTAAAAAACTTTTAATCTATTTAAAAGAGACCGTTAAACAGGATACCTCTACATCCATAAATAAGAATGATGGCAGACAAGACGTGTTTTCTGGAGAATACACCTATTACACCATTCGTAAAGGAGATACCCTATGGGATATAGCCCAAAAATATAATGGTGTAAGCGTTGATGACATAAAACGACATAACAGCAGCCTTAATTCGAATAATTTAAAAACAGGGACCAAAATTAAAATTGTAAAGAAGTAAAAGGTTTCCTCGTTTATAGTATTGAAACAATTGATTGTTAACAATACCTTCATCTACAACTTCGTTTCATGTGCTAGATTAATTTATCTTTGATTGTGTATGAAGTATACCCTCGAAGAAGAATATGAATACGATTTTAGGCTTATTGGCATCAGTTGTCATGAAAAAGATTACAGAATATGCTGGGGACTAAATAGTCGACTTCGCTTGTCTTTAGCTAAAGAAGGGCGAGGAGTTGAAGTCTTGATTAATAAAACAAATGAGTTTAGTAAACACGCACTGTATTCATATTTTCAAGAAGAGACCGAAAACGAATTTATGCTGTTGAACAACAGAAGTAGCTCTGGACATTTATTGCCAGAACGCTCGCATGCAGATTATCTATTTCTGATAAAAGAAAGCTACGATGTGAACCTGGAAGAACTAATTTTTAAAATTAAATCCATTCCTTTTGTGCTTACAGCTTTCGAAGTAACAGTTGGAGATCTGAAATCGAAAGAAAATTTACTTTTTTAGAAAAAAAGAACAATGAATAAAAGAAAGACAAAAATAGTAGCCACAATTGGACCCGTTACTTCGTCAAAAGAAAACCTGATAAAACTAATAGCATCAGGGGTAAATGTTTGTCGCTTAAATTTCTCTCATGGCACGCATGAAGAACACATTGAGGTAATAACGAACATAAGGGAAGCCGACAAGGAATTAGGAACGAATACAGCAATTTTAGGAGACTTACAAGGCCCAAAGATTAGAATCGGAGAGGTAAAAGATGATAATATTGAACTCGTTCCAGGTGCTAAAATTAGCATTACAACAAATTCCA
>Ga0255758_10000715_pt1 | contig 36453 bp, 32 predicted proteins | sample 011ome_24_FD_179958 | JGI IMG/M metagenome (GOLD analysis project Ga0255758, IMG submission 179958) | Coastal salt marsh microbial communities from the Groves Creek Marsh, Skidaway Island, Georgia - 011513CT metaG (version 2) | ecosystem: Environmental > Aquatic > Marine > Intertidal zone >... | reverse complement strand
GCAATCTCATGCATTAAGACTGCTATCAGCCAAGCTAAATCCTGGAGCTGATGTCAAGATAGGTAAGATGATTCAAAAACTTACCGGAACAGAACTAAGACATGAGCTAGAAGGTCTTGCCATTGATGTGATGGGCGAAATTGGAACCTTGTATGAAGATAGCCCACATCTTAAAAATGATGGCACATGGCAATTCATATACATGTATTTTCTGGGCCTCATTATTGGTGGTGGCACCAGTCAAATTCAAAAGAATATCATTGCCGAGCGAGGTCTAGGCATGCCTAAAGAACCAAAAGTAGAGGGAGCATAAAATGTATTTTGGCTTATCGGAAGAACAATCCTTTTTTCAAGACAATGTAAAAAAGTATCTAGAAGAACATGCCACCATAGATAATATTAAACATATTACTAGCGGCGATAAAAAAAATCTTTCTGCAGAGATTCATAAAGGCCTTCTTAATCTAGGTATAAATGGGCTATTAATTCCAGAAGAATTTGGTGGTCTAGGTCTGGATTTGCTTTTTGCAGCAGTTGTTTCAGAAGCTTTGGGAGGTGGAGTGAGCCCTACTCCATTTATTGCACCCTATGTTATGGCACCAACAGCTATTAAGCATGCAGGCAGTAAAACCCAGCAAGAAAATTATCTCTCTAAAATTGCTACTAATGAATATCGTTTTGGAGTTGGGTTTAGTGAATTCATTGGCAAAAGAAATGATGCTGGAATAACTTTTTCAGACAATGCATTAAATGGAAGAGCTATGTTTGTGCTAGATGCAAATGACGCTACGCATATATTGCTTGCAGATGAAAAAGGTCAGATATTTGTTGTAGATTTAAAATCTGCAGACTTAGAAATAGTCAAACTAACGACAGTTGATAAAACCAGACAATATACAGAGGTGATTTGCAAGAACTTAGAAGCAGATCTACTAGAATATTCATCTGATTCAATAAATCCAATCAATCAAGCAATTGATGCTGGAAGGATTATGCTTGCTGCCGATTCTCTTGGTGCATCACAAATCATGATAAATAAGGCAGTTGATTATGCTAAAGAGCGAAAGCAGTTTGGCAGAGCCATAGGATCATTTCAGGCTGTAAAGCACATGTGTGCAGAGATGGCTGCTGACTTAGAGCCTTGCTATGCATTGGTTTGGCATGCTGCGCATTGCCATGATCATTCTCCTGCTGAGGCGAGATTGATGGCTTGTCATGCTAAAGCACATGTCTCAGAAATCAGTAAAGGCATAGCTAAAAAAGCTACTGAGGTTCATGGCGGCATGGGTTTCACAGACTTACTCGGCCTGCATTACTGGTTCAAACGCATTGGATTAAATCGTCAAATCCTTGGTAGCCCCGAACTTGTTCGAGAAGAAGCATATAAAACGCAAGTTTAAATTAAATCTTTTGCAATTACTTCTTCTAAAAGATGCAAGCGATCATTACCAAAAAACATTTTTTCTTTATAAAAAAAAGTCGGCGAACCGAAACCTCCTCGCTCAATTAGCTCATCAGTATTTTTAATCAGTAGCTCTTTGGCCTCTTGCGAGGATATAAATTTTTTAAATTCTTCAGTATTTAAGTTTGAATTCATAGCAATGTCGAACAATAAGTCTTCCTGGCTGATATCTTTACCGTCGCTCCAATAAGCTTGAAATACATTATCCGCAAATTCTGGTAATTGGTTTTCTTTGTTAGCAAATAAACAACCTCGCATTGCCTTGACGGAATTAATTGGAAAAACTTCTGGAAAGCTGATGCTAATTCCCCTTACTTTTGCCCACAAATGCAAGTCATGATTTGAGTAACTAAGCTTTAAAGGATTGGGATTTTTTCTAAATTCATATACATCTTGATTAACGGTATTAAAAACTCCTCCAACCAGTACTGGCTTCCAGTCTATATCTAGCTCATGTCTTTGTGATAATGATAAAATTTCGGCAAATGCTAAATATGTCCAAGGGCTTGAACAGTCAAAGTAAAATTCTATATAGTTAGCTTTCAACATTAATAAATATTGTAAATTAATTATCTTGATTAAACAGAAAAAAGCTTTGAGCTTCATAGCAATACTATTGCTTAGCATTGGCGTTGGGGCAAAAATAAATATATCTGCATCAGAGGAAAAACAATTGCTGTGCCAAGAAATTTATAAAAAGATGATCAATGAACATTTTTTTAATGATAAGGACTTAACCTCCATTAATTCTGAGATATTTGATGCATTAGTTGATCAGCTAGATTCACAGAAAATATATTTCACAGAAAATGAAATGGTCTCATTTAAAAGGAAATTTTCTAGATTTGATGATCCAACTAGCTATCAAAAAAAATACTCAAAATCCTCTTTTTGCTCTATTGACTTAAAGTCTCAATTTACATTTATAAATCTGTACTTTAACCGGTTAATTGAGGCAACTAACTACCAACTCAAAGAAGTTTCAAGAAAGAATTTTGATTTTACTAAAGAAGAAATTATCTTAATTGATAATGATCAAAAAAAATGGCAAAAGAGCAAATTTGAGCTTAAGAAAGTATGGAGAAAACTAGCAAAAAATGATGTTTTAACATCCATCCTTGCCGATAAAGAATTAGACGAAGCAACAGAAACTATCGAGAAAAGGTATAAAAATAGACTTCGTAGAATCTCTCAAAGAAATGAGGAGGATATCTTTTCAATTGCTATGAACAATTTGACATCTTATTTTGATCCCCATTCTTCATACTTCTCTCCTAAATCAGCTGAAGATTTTGAAATGAAAATGAGTCTTAAACTTGAGGGAATTGGAGCCTTGCTTACAACAGAGGATGATTATCCAACCATAGTAAGTGTTGTGCCTGGAGGTCCAGCAGAAAAAACAGGAAAAATTAATCCAGACGACAAAATAGTAAAGATATCTCAAGTTGAAGAATCTAATCCAACTCCGACCGATGTAGTGGGATGGAGAATTGATGAAGTGGTTCAATTAATTCGAGGTAAAGCTGGCACCAAAGTTGAGTTGGAGCTTATCCCAGGAAAAACAGAGGATTTTAGTGAAAGGAAATTTGTAACAATTACAAGAGAAGAAGTGAAACTGGAGGAACAAGCAGCAAAATCAAGGATAGTTGAAATCCAAAGAAATTTGCAAACAATAAAAGTTGGCATAATAGATTTACCCACTTTTTATATAGACTTCAAAGCATGGCTAAATAGAGAGCCTGATTATAGAAGTAGCTCAAAAGATGTTGAAATCATACTAAGAAAATTTACAGATCAAAGAGTTGATGCGGTCTTGATTGATCTCAGAGGTAATTCCGGTGGCTCGCTTTATGAGGCAAATAAATTAACTGGATTATTTGTTTCCTCTGGAGCAACATTACAAGTCAAAGAGAGCGATGGCAGCGTCAGACCCTGGGGAGATGCTCGCGCTAAGCAAATTTGGAAAAAACCAATGGCAGTTATGGTTGATAGATATTCTGCATCTGCATCAGAAATTTTTGCAGGAGCTATTCAAGATTATCAAAGGGGGATAATCATCGGACAAAAAACATTTGGGAAAGGGACTGTTCAAAAATTAGATAATTTGAGCTCAGGGCAAATCAAAATTACTGAGTCAAAGTTTTATAGAATTACTGGGGCTGGGATGCAAAGCAAAGGCATACATCCCGATATAACATTACCAAGCACATGGGATATTGAAGAAATTGGTGAAAGTTCATACGATACGGCTCTTCCATGGGATGAAATTAAACCAGTGCGTTTCAGGAAATTTTCTATGGGCCCAACTTTAATTTCAAAATTAAATGATGCACATTTAACAAGAGTCGACCAAAGTCCAAACTTACAATACATCCTTGATATTAGAAAAAGATATGAAATCCAAAAAAACAAGGAAGTGATCTCTTTAAACTTAACCAATAGAAGAGTTGAAAAAAAAGAAAGGCAGAGATGGGCTTTAAATATAGAGAACAAAAGACGCGCCTCGCTTAATTTAGAAATCTTTAGTTCGTTCAAGTCCATGGAGGATTTCAATGATGCCGAAGAAACTAAAGAGGATGAGAGGGATTCTGAGATAGACATTGATAATGACTATCTTTTGAATGAAGGAATGCAAATACTTTCAGACTATGCAATATTTAATCAAAACATTTACCTATCTAAAGCCTCATAAGTATGAAAATTGTATCTTTTAATATAAATAGCATTAGAGCTCGCCCCCACCAACTTATTCATTTAAGAGATACCATCGATCCTGATGTGATTGGAATACAAGAAACTAAAGTAAATGATCCTGAGTTTCCAATAGATGAAATTAAGAAAATTGGTTACCATCCTGAATTTTGGGGACAAAAAGGACACTACGGCGTAGCAATATTAAGTAAAAAAAAACCATTAAAAATTCAAAAAGGATTTTCTGGAGACTCAGATGATGATCAAAAAAGATTCATCCAGGCCACTTTTAGTTGGAAGAAAGAAGAAATAACAATTTTAAATGGTTATTTTCCGCAAGGAGAAAATAGATCTCATGAAACAAAGTTTCCAAAAAAAATAAAATTTTATGATGATCTTAAAAAACACATAAAAAAAATAAAAAAAACAGAAAAAAATATTATTGTAATGGGAGATTTTAATGTCGCTCCTACTAGCCTTGATATTGGAATAGGTGAACAAAATGTTAAAAGATGGCTTCGAGATGGAAAAACTGCATTTCTTCCTGAAGAAATAGAGATGTGGAATAGTATTAAGGATCTTGGTTTTATTGATTCGTGGCGTGAACAAAATCCTACCGAAGATTCAATATACTCATGGTTCGATTATAGATCTAGGATGTTTGATGATAATCCAAAAAGAGGTTTGAGAATTGATCATATTTTAATTTCAGAGCATCTTAGTAGTTGCATAAAAGATACAGGAATTGATTATATTGCCAGAGCTATGGAAAAACCTTCTGATCATTGTCCAATTTGGATTTATTTGAAATAGAGCAATGAAATTATCCTTAGATAAAAAACTATCTATTATCATTCCCTGTTATAACGAAGAAAATAATCTTAATAACTTAATTAGCCAATGTGTAAAAGAACTTTGCAAAAATAACATTGAAGTCATTCTAGTTGACAATGGATCTAACGATGGAACTAGTTCAATTTTGAAAAGAAATAAATCTTTACATCCATTGCTCAAATCTTATAGGCTCGAAAAAAATATGGGTTATGGAGGGGGAATTATATTTGGATTGTCAAAATCTAAAAGTGATTTTTTAGGTTGGACGCATGCAGATCTTCAAACGAGTCCTGAAGATGTTTTAAAGGGGTACGAGCTTATAAAAAAAACTTCTGGATTTGTAAAAGGCACTCGAATCAAAAGATCATTATTGCCTTGGTTGTTTTCTGCAGGAATGGCAATATTCGAAAGTATAATTTTTAAAACAATGCTTTGGGAAATAAATGCTCAGCCCAAGATATTTTCTAGAGAATTTTATGAATCATGGGAAAATCCTCCGAATGACTATTCTTTAGATTTATATGCATATGTAATGGCAAAAAAACATAATCTAGTCACGCAAAAGTTTAAAGTGCTTTTTCCTGAAAGATTTTCTGGACAATCTTCATGGAATACAGGCATTAAGTCAAAATTAATATTAGCTATTAAAACTATTAAATATTCATTGGAATTAAGAAAATCATCGCTCAAGAAGAATTATTAAAATACTCTTCCCAGAAATAATATAAATCAAGCTCAACTGGATCTCCAAAAGAAATCCATTGATCTACCTCAAAAGTCATTACCTTCAAACCCTGATTGATCAAAAAATTGATGCTGGTACCAACATAATGCTCATTATTTATACGGATATCTTCATCAATTAAATTTTTTGCTGCATCAATAAAAAATGATGCTCGACTGAACCAAAAAGTTCCAGTTATCATTTGATCAAGCGAGGGAGTTTCGGAAATACATTCTTTTTCTAAAATTTTAGTCACATATCCATCTTTTGTTTCACAATATGCAAAGTTATTATATGAACCAACAGGAAGAGACTCTAATTTAAAAGTAAAAATAATTACATCAGGTTTCATTGATTTTTTAAAAAAATGTAATTGTTCTGAGTTATAAATTAACTCATAGTCACAGCTACTTATCATTAATGATTTATTTTTTTGCAAATAATCAGCAGCAAGTAAACATGTCGCAGCCTGTCCTGTTGTTTGTTCAAAAGTTTGAATAAAATTAATTTTTGAAGCTGAATCAGTTTCTTTGATATCATTTAATAATCTTTTATTCTTAAAATCTGAGTCTCTAAGAATATAAAAACTATTTTTTGAATTTGGTAAAGAGGAAATACATTTTTGAATTAATGATATATTGCCTATCTGAATGGATGGTTTTGAGGTTTTATAACCATAATTTTTAAAACGCATGCCTTCACCAGCCATTGGTATTAAAGATGATTCAGCAAAACTTTGATGGTTTAATTCCGGCTTTTCTGTAAAGTAGGCATACCAATAATTAAACTGATCATAATCCTCTGGGGTTCCAAAACAAATAAATTTATCTACTTTGTGGAGCAATACTGACCCATCTGATTCAATTACCTCGTTAAGCAACAAACTTACATACGATTCATTATTTGGAAATTCCTTATTACTAGAAAATAATTGGCCCGCAAGGATTTTAAAATAGTCATAAGACTTAAAGTAATAAATTCCGGTTGATGCTGGCTCACTAATACTATTTTTTGTAAAAGATTCTTTTTCCTTCAACGCCGTCATTCTTGAATTCTCATGCTGCATATATGCATATTTTGTTTTTCCGAGAGAAGCCGCTTGAAATCCAGAAAAATATGGTACGCCCGCATCATGCCCATATACCTGACGTTTAAATAAATCATAATCCCATAAAACTGTAAAATCACAGTAAGAGACTATTATTTCTGAACCACCATTTATCATTAGTTGTGCATCAATAATAGTTTTTGTTGGACCGAGGTCATGAGGCTTAATAAAATAAAAGTGTATATTTGGAGTTAATGCTGAGATATAGTTTTTTAGATTTAGATCTTGCTCAAAATCCTCACTAAGAATTAAATGAAACGTATCAGATGAAGAAAACATATCAAATACATGAGCAATCATTTTTCTATCACCGCAATCTAGAAAAAATTTTGGCAGCTCATATCCAGCTTTTCTAAAGCGCTGAGATTTCCCAGCCATAGGAATGACAATTTCCAAAGTTATAAACTATTTAGCCAATAATTAACTGACTCTTTAACATGATCAGCAGATAGCCTATCTGCAGGTTGTCTCTCTTTAAATGAAAGCTCTAGCACTAGCTTGATATCTCTGGGAGGGGTTAACCTTAACGCATCAAGAATTTTCATAGGCACTATATTACCTTTTTCATTATGCTCTTTAATAAATGGCCAGTGCCCTCCTTTGTCAGAATAGCTTTGCTTTAGATGAATCATTTTAAAGCCATCATCACATTGTTTGATCCATTCATAAGGATTAATATCATCTGGGTTAGCGCTCTCAAGATCTCCGTGATCAACATCTAGGCACATTGAAAAAGGTATTGAAGAGTTTGAATTTAGCTGTTTATTTAAAGCTATTGCATTGTCTATTGTTTCACCGAACTCTCTTGAGATTGACATTGGCTCCCAAAAAATTTCTTTGATTCCCCTGTTTTTGGCATATATAGCAATTTCTTGCCAAGATTTAATTGCATAGTCAGTTAGATACTGTTTTCTAGAAACATTTTCTAAATCCTCCTGTGTTAAAATTGCAAAGTGGCTTCCTATGCTTTGACAGCCTAGTTCAGATGAAATATCAACAAACCTTTTGAACCAATCAATATAATATTTCCTAAAGTCTTTATCAGGGTGAGTCAAATTATTGAGACGTGTAAATGCTCCTGTAAATGAGCTGGTAGCATTAACTTGATATTCTTCTAAATATAATTTAGTTTCAGTAACCTTCTTTGTTATCAATTCCTTCGGTAAACTTGGATTAATTAAGTCTGCTGTAAATTGAACATTTCTTGCGCCTATGTGATCTGAAATTAATTTTACCCACTGAGATGGATCGGTATATCTATTAACTAAAAAACCAGTGTTAACACTTAATTCAAAATTATGATTTTCCATGCATGCCTCTATATATAGCTTCCCTAAAATGTTTAATTGATTTTTCTAAGCTGAGATCCTTCATGAACATCCCTGAAGATCCTGAAATGAGGGTATCTGCACCATTCTTTATCATATTAGGTATATTCTCGATACTAACATTTCCATCGACATGAATCCTTACATCAAGGTTTCTTTCAACAATTAGTCTCCTTAAATCATTAATTCTTTGAAAAGCATTAGGTAATATTCTTTGGCCTTTAAAACCAGGATTTACAGTCAATAAGAGAACAAAATCTAGATCTTCTAATACATAATCTAATGTAGATATATTTGTTGAAGGTGAAAGTGCTGCACCAACTTTGGCACCCATTTTTCTTAGAGAGATTAGGTCTCTATGCAAATTTTGACAACATTCCTGATGGATTGCAAAACTATCTCCTGGCCTAATATCAAATGTATCAAACAATCTTTTAGGTTCCTCAACCATCAAATGATAATCAAAAGGTTTATGGAAAATGTCTCTGAAACAATTAATAATGCTCGTACCCATAGTGAAATCAGCTGCATATTTACCATCAATCACGTCAATATGTAGCATATCTATTTTTTCATTATTAAGAATTTTAACTTGCTCCTCAGCCCTTAACCAATCTATGCACATAAGCGAAGCGGAAACTTGAATATAATTTAAAGTGTTATTATTCATTTGGATTGATTATTACCTTTTGACCAACTCCGGATTTAGCAATCTCAAAAGCTTCATGAATTTTTTCTAATTTAAATTTATGAGTAATTAAAAAATCTAAATTAATTTTTTGATTTTCTAGAAGGCTTAATGCCAATTTGTGCTGTGCTGGAGTAGAGCCGTGAGTTCCAGTTAAGACAGCTTCAGAATAATGAATAAAATTAGAATTAAGATCTATGCTTGATTCAGAAGATGGAAGACCTCCGAAGAAATTAATTACGCCAGCAGTATCAATTAAATCTAGAGAGAGTGAATGCGTCTCTATGGCTGGGCAAGCAGTAAAAATTAAGTCAAATTTTCCTGAAACTTTCTCTGAATTTTCGTAGGCTTGGTACTTTGTGTGAGAAGAAATAAAACTTAATCTTTTTTTATTTTTTTCAATTATCACAATCTCTTGAACATTTTTATAATGCAAATACTCTGCTAATAGAATTCCCATAGGACCTCCCCCAAAGATTAATGCAGATGAGGGTGTACTTATTGAAAAACATCTAAAAGACTTTTCAACTCCATTGATTGCACATGCTAATGGCTCAGCAAGACATGCTATATCTGAATCAATATTATGATACTTTTGAATTGGGCCATTTCTTAAAACATGCTCATTTACGACCATATATTGTGATAAACCACCTTCAAACTGATAGCCGATAGCTAAATTAGTTTTGCAAAGATTCACATGTCCAGAAATACAGTATTCACAATTATTGCAGGGTAGATCCGCTCCAATTGAAACCTTGTCTCTTACTTTAAATTCTGAAATGTTCTTTCCAACTTTAACTATTTCTCCTGAGACTTCATGACCAATGGTTCTATCTTGGTTTATACGAGGATTTCCAAATGAGCTTATTTTTAGATCAGAGCCACATATTGCACAGCTCATTACTTTTATTAACAACTCATTTTGGTTAATTTTAGGAATAGGAATATCCTGGAGATAAAATTTATGATCTAGGCTGAGCTTGGATGTAATCATTCTATATATGTGATTAAGTAATTTCCTATATTTTTTGATTTTACATCAGGAAAGTCTTCAGGAATTTTAAATTTATTGTGTGATATTAAATAGTAATTGTTAAAGAAATCATTATTAATCTTTTGTGAAATTAGTTTATGAATATTTTCATCATTATTATTATGATTATATTTTAACCAATAAATTAAATTTAAATTTCTTGAAGTGCTGTAAAAAGAATTTTTATTAAAGTTTGGATCAAGGAAGTCTAAAGGTTTGGATGGAGGAATATTGATACTTTCTTTAGCATAGATATATTCCATTAAATCAAATTCCCTAACCTCCACATCGTTACCATGCATCAGAAAAGAGTTTCTTGAGAATTGATTTTGAAAAATAAAATTGGAAATAATCCTCTTATCCATTGATAAAAACTGTGGTTTCTTTTTTAAGAATTCAGTATCTGAAAAAATACTCGGAAGATCATTTTTTAATAATTTAGCTTGGTTGTTAACTGCAATATATGACTGATGATTAATTGAATTGTATAAAGTAATTGAGATAAAAATCATAATTACAAGAGAAATTAATTTCCTATGATCAATGAATACTTTGTTTGAAAGCTGTTGAAATTTTAATTCAGAGCTATCGCTAGAAGAATTGATATCAGGTAAATAATTAAATTTTCGAGTAACTACTGATAAAAAGGGTAGATAGTAAAAAAAATGTAAAAAATAGATGGAAACACGGTCAATAATAACAGAATTATTAATTGGCAAATAATTCAATAGTAGAAGTGCTCTAACAATCAGCTCAATTAATGCAATTAATAAAATTGGCCAAAATCTCACTAATGATTCAAATGGATCAAATTTAAATAACTTCACAGCAAGCAGCATGGCTCCAAAGGGAACTAAAAAGTAGAATATTGATGCCTTTATAAATGCTATTAGCATGCTTTCATTCAGAATTTTTTGATCTAAAGATGATGAGCCAAAGAAGTCCACACTAAAGGAAATATAAGGAATAACAAAAAATAAAGGAGTCAAATTTAATAAAATATAAGATACTATTTTGAAATTACCATCTCTTAAATAACTTCTATAACTACTTGCAAAATTCAAAAGAACGATAAAACTATAGCCAAAAAGAAATAGCGATGGATGGATGAATACTAAAAAAAAAGACAAAAATGGAATAAAGTGTCTGTATTTTAAATTATATAAATGCGCTTTTAGAGAAATGTAAAGAAAACCTAAAAAAATAAATAAAACTAGAGATGATGAGAATGATGCAAGCAAATCAAAATATCCATAAAAAGATTGTGTTTGAAAATAATTGAAAGAAAAAGTATGAAAAAATACCTCCAGTATTGGCATGGAGGAAATGCTAGTTATCCCAAGAAAAGCAAGCAAAACTGCCCAAGATTTATAAAGGTTATATAGATTAAAAATTTTTATAGCAAAAAGAAAAGACAAAGTTGTTAAAAAGATTGGAATCACTGTAAATATGAAGAATTTTCCTGTGATCTTTGATAAAAGGAATAGTACAGAATTAATAAAATTAAAACTTAAAGGGTTAGGAGTTAAAAATTTTACATTGCCATAAAAATTACTCCAAAAAGTTAGTTCATTTAGGGCATTAAAGTTATTAACATAACTAGTTAATACTCCAAGCTCATAATTAAAAAATCTATATTGAAAAAAAAATAAAAATAAAAAAAATGTTCCAGATAATGCAACGTCAGCATGTCTCTCAAATATTTTCTTTGCAAATTTCATTTTTTCTGGTGGTTAAGCATTGCCTTGATGGCTTTAAATTCTTTTCTTCTAATTTTGTGTTGATGAAATTTATTCAAAATTTCAGGAACTTCATCCAATGATACGTAATGTGTAACAAACTCTGATGGCGATAAACCAGAGTTAATAAGCTTGATGCTTTCTTTCCAATCGCTCTTGCCAGTTGGATGAAAGGATGAATTCCAAGACCCCAAAATCGTCAATTCTTTTCTTAAAATATTTGATATAGATGTCGACGAAAGCTTAACATCTTTATTTACATTGCTCATCCAAACTAATTTGCCATTTGATTTTACTATTTCAATACTTTGTTCAAATGACTTAGGATCTCCAGATGCCTCAATAACCCAATCATACTTATGGGTATTACTGCCTAAGGTTGCACTATGAAATGCATCAATGCCCTTAGCTTTACCAAATTCAATTTTATAAGCATTTCTATCATACAAATCAGGTGCTATTGCACCAATGCAAGAAAAAATGCGTGACAGCACCATGCTTAAGAAGCCTCCACCAATAATAGCTCCCTTTAAATTTAAGAATTCTTTCTTTGAGCTGCTAGAGTTTAATAATATATTTTTTACATGGACCATAACCGCCGTTGGCTCAATTAATGCAGCATCTGCATTATTGATTTGATCAGCTAATTTAAGAATATTCCAATTATTTACTCTCAAAAACTCCTGATAAGCTCCATCCTCTCTGGATCCATGATAACTGTAAGAGGCGCAAGTTTGAAAACTCAATCGTAAACAACTTGAACATTTAAAACATGGCTTTAGTGGAAAAATTACAACCTTATCCCCAATTTTTAAATTACCATTAGATTTATGCACAACTCCCATTGCTTCGTGACCCATAACCAATGGAAAAAAATATGCCCCATTTCCAAAGGATCGATTGACGTCTGATGAGCAAATGCCAACATGATCTAATTTTATAATTGAGGAGTCTTTACCTAAACGAGGTATCTTAGAATTTTCTAATTTAAATTTACCATTACTAATTAATTTTAATTTCTTCATTTTTGGGTAAAGATATACCTTGAACTAACATAATAATTATTCATAGTTGTAAATATAATTGCGAATATTTGAGAAATCATTGGTTCTATAAAAAAAATCTCTACAAGAAATGTAACAATTGAAATAGTAATTAAAAGATTACAAATCTGCAAAACAAGATATTTATAAAACTTTTTTAGTAAAAAAAAATTTTCATCAAAGGTCCAAAATGTATTTATGGTAAATCCAACTAACGCGCCAGATAAAAAACCTAGAGAGGATGCAAAAACATAAAAGATTCCAATATTAATTAATAAGAACATGATGGAAAAATTCACAATCGTATTAAATATGCCTGTTAAAAGAAATTTTGGAAGTTTCACGTTATTTCCAAAAATTTAGATTTCCCTATTACTTATAATGCCAATCATTCCAGAGGTTTCGCCTGAGAAGATTATAATATCTAAATCATTATGATAAATTATGTCCCTTATTCTTTGGCCAGTAAAAATTTTTTCAAATGTATAATTTGATGATTTTAATAAAAAAAGAGATCTCTCATCAGCTGCATTTTTATTCACGCCTTTTGATCCAAAAATAAGGTCAAAATCTTTGTCATGAAAAAAATTTGAAGGTATGGATTGAATAGATGAAATTCCTATTGAGGGAGTAAAGTAAGTAATAGGCTCAACAAAACCAAAGTCCTTGTGAGATTTATGCAATGGAGCTTTTAGATATGTTTTATCATCCTTATCAAATAAAACTACACCCTCTGGATTAGTTGAAGAGGCTGAGTAATGCTCACCATAGGAAGAAACTGGCCAACCAAAGTTTTTTGTATCAATACTGTTATCAAGTTGATTCATGTTAATTTCATCGCCTCCATTTGGCCCATGCTCTGTTGACCAAATTTGATCCAAAGATTTGTAGTAAGTAAGGCCCATTACATTTCTATGGCCCATTGAAATAACTTCAGCTAGAGCAGTATTTTTATCTATTGAAAGAATTTTTCCTAAATGACTAGCAGGATCCTGAGCATGATCTCTATATCGAAATGTTCCTGTGCTAAATAATATATTATTATCTTTAAATTCAGCAATTCTCCCACCAGAATCACTTGCGTTATATTCACCATAAACATTTTTCTTCTTTACACAATTGTTGGGCACAAAAAAGGTTTTAAAATTTAAAAACTTTTGATTCATCTCAGCTTTTAGGATAGAAGTATTGAAGCAATTCTCTTCCACTTCAAAAGAAACCGATAAGTACAAATATTTCTCGTCGAATAAGAGCCCCTTCACCCCATATTGACCTTGACCATAAAAATCATAAAACCGTATTAATGAAAAAAGATTAGTTGGAATATTACTCAAGCTTAAAGAACTCTTATCTAGACCAATTTCACTAGATTTAAGATAAAAAATTAAACCATTCTCCTGCGCAATAATTAAATTGCCATTGTGCAAGGCTAAATATGAACCACCCTTTGCTTTTGCATTTTTAATTTTATTTAAAAAATTTGTCTCTAATATGTCAATTCTAATCTCCGGATACCTTTCAATATATTCACTCTTAGTTTTAATAAGTGCAGGTTTGTTTGGAATAACAAAATAATCTTTCATTGCATTGTATGCTTGAGCTTTCAAAACATACTGATCAGATTGTTTATAAAGTAACTCATTCACATATGATTTTGTGTAATAGGGCAAAAAATCTCTAAGAAAACCTTTGGTTTCATCAAAAAATCTAATAGCAATAATGCATATTAGAATGAAAAATATTAAATAAAATCTATTTAGATTCATAATTATGATGAGAATTTAAAATCATTTAAAATAAGCTAATTGTACATTATTATAAAAAACGCTAATTTCCAAGAATGAATTTTACAAAGGAAAATGCCCTTCAAGTAGCAGCAATATTTTTTTGTATGCTGTTTTTAGTATTAATTTTTATAAATCGGGACTTTTTAATATTTAGAGATTTTTCAATCATTTGGAATGGTGCATTGTATATTGCTAATGGCTATAACCCTGTGAATGATTTTATTATGCCGGTAAGCCCTATCAGTATATATATTTCGGGTTTCTTTCTTAAAGTTTTTGGAAGTAGTTGGTTAATCTTTCAAATTACTCAACTTTTTATAAATTTATTACTCTTAATTACGATATTTTTTTTAACTCAGAAGTATTCGATCAACAACAATCTAATAAAAATAAATCTGCTTGTATATACATTTTTGTACTTAATATTTTTAACACATCCATGGTACAACAACTTTGCAGCTTTATTTTTTCTTATATGCATTGTATTAGTAAATATTAAGAATGCTTTCTCTATTGCAATAGCGGGAACCATTACCGCTTTTACTTTTTTTACAAAGCAGGATTTTGGATTATTAACATTTGCATCATGTATAGCAATCCTAATTAATATTTATTGGAATAAAGATTCAAGAAAAAATTTTAACCCTCTCTTGGTTTTCTTTTTATCATTTGCAGCTTCTTCTTCGCTTCTAATGAGTTTGCTAATTAGATGGGACGATAAGACCTCTTTTGAAATTTATAATGAAATTTTTATCAATAGAGTTGTCAGATTATTTATTGTTCCTGAGCTAAAAAATGTGCTGATGTTAATTCTTGGATCATGGTGTATTTACATTTCTTTTAAAAATTCACAAATTTTTTTCTCGTATGGTTTAATAATTTTTGTGGCATGCTTAACATCTATTCTTGGAGGCATGGCGCACACCCACTTTTATTATTTATTTACAATACCCCCAATAATTCATTTCTGTTTCCAAAATCTAGAATATAAAAACCATTTATTTATTTTGATGCCTATAATTATTTTTTTAATTTTTCCACCTGCAAAATTAAGCATTCATATAATTGAAAATATTGTGACTGGCGCCTATGAGTCAGAATTTTTTAATAAAAGAAATATTTCAACAGACATAGAAATAATAAATCTTTCATCTTGCTCTAAACAGCTAGTAAATATTCATGGCCCTAAAGATTTCTGCGAAATATTGAAAGTTGTAAAGGAAAATTTGCTAAAAACGCAATCCATTCAAGGAAACGTATTGAATATTACAGAAATTAATTTTATTGGGGCCTTACTAGGAATTCCTCCGAATAAGGGCCACCCATTATGGTATAAAAATGATCAGACATTAGGAAAAAGCTTTCAAACAAAACTCTATGACGAGCTTTTAAATGGTAAATATAGGATAGTTTTAATTCAAAATGTCAAAAAGGATTATTCCAGTGCAAAATATAGGAATAAAATAATTAAATTAATGCAAAAAAACTCTATTTATCGTCAACATAATGAAATCTTTAAATCGCCGATGTGCATGCAGGGTAATCTAGATATACAAGAATGTGGGATAAGCATATTTGTAAAGCGCGCTAACGTCGATCTCTAAAAAAATTAGTGATAAGCTGCTTGGAGTCCGTAATCTCTCCGAGAAATGAATGCCTCACCCTATGATTGTGAGATTGTTTATCAAAAAATACATCTGTTGATTCGACAGCACCAGTTTTTAGTTGTTTGGTATCAAAATACAAATTGGCAATTCTGGCATGAACTAATGCCATGCAACACATATAACATGGCTCAACTGTTACATACATATCACAATCAACAAGACGATAATTATTTATATTTTTACTGGCATCTAAGATTGCATTTAATTCTGCGTGTGAAAGTACAGAATTATTTTGAATAACTGTATTATGGCCCCTTCCAATAATTTCATTATCTTTAACAATGATTGCACCAATTGGAACCTCATTAATTGATAGCGCCCTTTCTGCCTCAACAAATGCAACATTCATAAAATATTTGTGATCTTTGAATGACTTGGTATTTTGAAACATTTTACTGCTCTTTAAATAAATTTCGCCCAGCTATCAAGGGGCCTTCTCGGTGAATAAAGCTTATTAACTTTTGCTTGATGATCTTTGTAACCTATAGCCATGCCACAAAACAGCATTTCATCATTCGAAGGATTTAGAAACGCGCTTACGCTATCATTTTTTATTGACCACGCTTCTTGAGCACAAGTATCCAAGCCAGCCTCCTTAGCTAGTAACATAAAAGTTTGTAAAAACATTCCTAAATCAGACCACTGTGGCGGACCCATTTGTTTATCTACATAACAAAATAATGCAGCAGGTGCGCCAAAAAATTTAAAATTTTTCATTACCTGATCTAACCTTCCAACTTTATCTTCTCTGTCAATACCAAGCAAAGAATACATTTGCTCTCCTAACTCGTATCTTGATGTTCTATATGGTTCCTTTAATTTAGATGGATAAATTTGATAGCTAGGTTGTTCAGGTTTAATCCATTGGTCTTGAAATTGAAGAAATTTGTTCATGCTTTTCTTGTTAATTACATAGATATTCCATGGCTGTAAATTCCCACCAGATGGACTTCTTGAAGCCTGCATAAGTAGAGATTTAATAACTCTATTGCTTACAGGTTTATCAAGAAAAGACCTAATCGAGGATCTAGATTTTACTGCTTCAGAGACTTTCATTTTGGTAGCAAATTATTTCATTTATACTCATCAGGCTGTCTTTCAATCTTTAGATAATTTGAATGGTCTTCTTTTGAAAAACTACGTTTAATCTTTGAAATTGCTTTTGATGTAATATTTAGGAGAGGATTTAGGTCTGATGCCTTCTTAAATTGTTTTTGATCATTAATTAAATCAAGGCTCTCCCATTCCAACCTCTTAAGGGTTGTAATTTCTTTATACCATAAGTTTCCATATAACTGAGTTCTTTGTCCAAGGAGGTGATTATAATCAGCTTTTACAGCGTGAATTGTTGAGCAACTTGGAGAAAACATAACTAAGGAATTGTTTTTAGCTTGCACAAATTTTGAATCGCACCAACTCCATGGAACCCAACATCTCTCAACTTCGGGATTACCCTCCCAAAAACTTTCTATATATTTATATTTGTCTTTAAGCTTTAAATAATGAGTATGTTGAATTTGCTTTTCAGAGTCATTACTAGGATTAATATTAATCATATATGTTAACGCTTTTTTTCTAACATCTGGATGAGGGCTTATTTCATAGCCATCAAGATACTTCTGAATGCCGTTATCAGCATTAACTGCATTTAGTGAAATATCAAATTTCTTTGCTAATGAGCTAATAAAAGCGTCTGATTCAATAAAATTTTTTAGATCCTGTAGTATTGATGATTTAGGCTCCATAAGGCGAAGGGTTAAGCCAAAGCTTTCACATGATGAATTTGATCGATGTGATATATCCTTGGCTTTATGCCATTTTATGTATTCTTGCTGAGAAGTGATGCATCCTGGAAAATCGATTATTTTGTAACCAAGTGAAAATAAATTTTCAAACATCTCGTTGTCATTATCAAAAATTGGTGTTTTTATTCCAATTGAATTGATTATTAATTGAAAATCATTCTCATCAAAGAAATTTTCAATGTAGATATGTGGAAATGGATCGTCAACAATCTTAGCTGAATTAATCTTTTGATTTAGGTAATGAAAATTTTTCACTGCTTTACAAATATTTTCAAAGAAATTATTCAAATTTTATGATTTTACAGAAAAAATATAAAATAAGAATTTTTCTTAATATTATCTTATTAGAGTTTTAATTAATAATTTTTTTATATAGATTTATGTATTTTCTGCCAACAATATTTTGATCAAAGTTACTTAGTACCTTTTTTCTTGCATTTTCTTTTAAAAAAATTGGTTTTTTGTGACCTAAAACCCATTTTATACCTTTGTAAAATTCTTTTGTGTCAAATGGCTCTACTAAATAACCATTCTTCATATGATCAACTAAATCTATATTCCCGCCTACATTAAATGCCACTACAGGTATTGATGAGGCTAGTCCCTCTAAAATGCTATTGGAGAAATTCTCTTGAATGCTAGGAACAGCTAAAATATCTCCAGCATTTAAAATCAGATTAATATCTTTTTCATTTTTCAGCTGACCGAAATAATGAGTTTTAATATCTAAATTTAGCTTAAATGAGTGTGAGTTATTACCAAAAATAACAAGCTCATAATCTTCATTGGAATAGTTTTTAAGTGATTCTCTTAATAAATGCAGGCCCTTATTTGGGTCAGTTTTTGCATTTAAAGCCCCATAAAGAATTAATTTTTTATCAAGAGGAAGGTTAAATCTATTCCTTGAAAATCTCTGATCTAGTGGTGAAAAAACTTCTGTATTTATAGGATTTGGAAGATGAAAATTACCTTTATGTCTTAAAAGCTCACTGTGATTTGCTAGATTATGCAGCCATGAGCTTAAGCTAACAAAATTAATATTTTTTTTTCTTGAAAATGCCTTTTTTTTTCTTGAAAAAGTAATATTAAAAAACTTATTACAGGTATGATTAATTTCGGAATGATTTTCACAGTAAGATAAATTATGACATCCTCCACTAATAACCCAGTTATCATGCATAGACCAGACAATCGGGGCTTTGATTCTAGAGATATCTTTTATTGAAATCATGCTATTGTGCACCCAATGAAGGTGGACAATATCAGGCTTCATTGCATTAATCCTCTCTACAATACCAATATTACTAAATAGACCAATGCTGTAATTATTTACATTTTTAAACAATAGTTTCACTATTAATGATTCTAATTTGGAAAGTAAAGAGTTTAAGGCGATTTTCGCTTTGTTTGTTTCAGTAATTATTTTTGGATCATTGCATTCTTTTTGCTGAACAAGCATAAAGTTATTACAATTTAATCCATTCAAGGCTTCATGCAATCTTTTAGCTGCCTTAGCTGCCCCTCCTTTTGCATCAAAAGTATTAATTACAAGAATTTTCATTAACCAAATTAAAACTGCGCTTTCCAAGCATCAATATTTTGTTGAGGTATTTTTATTGCAGTTTTATATTCAGAGGTTATAAAAAGTTCTATCCTATCTGCAGCCTCTCTAGGCACAACATTCATGCATATATCGTTAGATATTTCTGTCGCCCTATTATCAACTGATAAGATCAATGCTCTTCTTTGCTTTTGAATAGCTCTAATGCCAGCGTGAAGTCTTGTTCCGATATAATCAATCTCATTATTTTTGAGCAAATTATCAAAAGATTTTAAATAAGGGGGGATAATTTTAATTATCTCAGGATTTCTTATCTCTAATGATTTGATGTAATCTAGGTCATTCCAACCCTGAGGCCAAAAGAAAATTCTTTCATAATTATCCTTTAATATGTTGATAAAATTTTTATCAGATTTAACATCATGGCTATAGTCGGTTAAAGTAAAAACTACTGCATCTGATTTTGTCTTTAATATTTTATTGCAATGACTTTCTGTAAGATTCCAAGTGGAGGGACAGGATGTATTGAGAGCATTTTTAATACCAATCTTAAATAACTTTTCTTTTGTATATTCATCTCTAACAGAATGTATCATTTTGCTTGCTAGTAAGTTTCTTAAAAAAACTTTTGAAAGAAAGTTTGGTTTATCCTGATATTGCCACCAACCCACTCCAATTAAAATCATCTTTTGAATAGAAAAAGAATCAAAAAAAGAGAAGCCTATTTGTTTGTATTTATTTATTTGAGAGGTTAAGAGATTAGAGCCTCCTATAAATGAATAATCAGATGACAAAATATACTTTTTAGACATTGGTCCAATATGATCAGTGCATTCGAGTTTCATCAAGTAATCATTTTGAAATTTTGAATGCAAGAAGTCATAAACTCCTTGCATGATAATTTCATTCCCCAAATTAGAAGATGTAATATCTGTATCTAAGATTGTTATTTTTTTCAATTTCTTAACTATTTAGATTTAAAGTCTAGGTATAAATTTTTTTAATCTATTCTTTACCCTTGCTTGAAAACTAGGTTTTTTAAATAATAACTCATCATATTCATCATCGCTCACAACAAAATTGTTTTCTTTTAAAGGAAATATAATTTCATTTGCTTCCACTCCATCCAAATTATCGCCATGTGTGTGTGTTGCATTTTCTCCAAAACCTATATTTTTAATTAAACTCATTGACGGGATACATGTTAGCGCATTATTTTTATGACGAGCATATCCCCATTGCATAGCCCATGTATCCACATTATCCCTTATAACACTGTTATAAATCATTTCTTGCTTTAATTTTCCTAGAGACTTTCCTAGAGACTTTGCAAAGCCATCATTAGCAATAAAATTATCAATATCCTTAATATCAACATCATAATGATTCCAAGCTCTTTTCCAACTAGCCCATCCCCATATACCTCCTAAATTTGAAAAAAAATAATCGTGCTCATCTTTTCTCCAATTATTTTGTTTGTTGTATCCAGTAATTAAAAAAATTCTTTCATCATATTGATACTTTTGAAGTAGCAGTTGGCAGAACTGAAAAAAACTTTGACTTGGTAAACAATCATCTTCCAGCACAATACCCATCTCTTCTTTCTGAAAAAACCAATCAATGGACTGACTGACTGAAATCTTGCATCCTAAGTTTACTTCATTGAAACGAGTAAAAACTTCACAATCCCAATTGATGCTTTCCAATAGAAAAGTCCGTATTTTTTGGACATTAATACTTTCATCTGGTCGTCCCTCTCTTGGGCCATCACTTGCAATATATAATTTAGGCGGCTTAATTTTTTTGATTTGAGCAAAGACTTCTTTAGTTGTATCAATCCTGTTAAAAACAAGAAATAAAACTGGGATTTCTAATTTGAATTCTTCAAGTTGAATTGTATTTAAAGTATTCAAGATAGTTTGTCTCTTAGATTTTTAGCTGCTTTATACAGGGCTGAATCGTTTGAAATTATTTGTCTTATAAAGGTTTCAGTATTTATTTCTAGGATGTCCCTCCAATAATTTGCTGAATTTAATTTGTAATAATTAAAATAATCCTTTAATTCAGCATGAGACTTAGCCATGCCATTATCTCCGTACTTGCCAACAAATGGAGTGAAATCAGGATAAAGATTATTACAATCAACCAATGTTGTTTTCATGAAATTTCCTATCAATAAATCATCAAAAATTTCATAGGTTACTGCCTTAACTAAAGATGATCTGGGCGCTTGAAAATGGATAGTAGGTTTTTTATTTGAAAGTTTAATTGAAGTCTCTTGATTCCCTACACTAAAAATGATGCATCCAAAATGCTTACTTAGATGGTCAAATGATCGAAAATATCTTGAGATTAATTTTTTTTCAGCAGGCTCCAAAATATCAGAATAATTATCTCCATAAATCTCAGGGCTAACAGTTTTTGATTTAGAGGGCTCGTTCAGTATTTTTATATAATCTTTGGCTATGGAGTCCCAAACTATATGAGCTGGGAGAAGATAATGAGACTGAGATGAAAATTCCTCATAATGCTTTTCAAGAGGCGTAATAAATTTATTCATTTGAATGGAGTCCTCCCTTATGTATTTGTGAAAAGAAGAAAATGGGATTGCAAAGTTGCATCCTAAGCTTTTCATATGCTGAAGATAAGAAAGGCCTAATGGAGGTTTCTTAGCAGCTTCTGGGACAATAAAATTACCTGATTCGTCATACAGATTAATCATATCTGCATCCCCCCAATTAACTAATTTTAGAAGGAATCTATTTTCGTAGTTTGAGATTACTTTCTTTATTGTGTTTTTCCATCCCAGCAAGGAACCATCATTTTGGTTTAAAATACAATCTTTCCCAAGAATATCTATTATCAATGAAGCATCTTGATTCCAGTCAGCAAAACTTTTAACTCTTATGTTCTTTGACACTTGAAACCATTCATTAGACTTTAGCTTAATAGTTTTAAATCTAGGTGAAAAATAATTGAATATTCTATCCCCATGATGATCTGGAATTAATAAAGTTGCGTCTTTAAAAAATTTAAATGATTTGCCATTAATGTGATCAGGATGACCATGCGATAACCAAATATACTTTGAATTAGAAATATTTTTAATCTGGTCATCTGGAATGGTGTATGGCTGCCCCCAGCTGCCGAAATAAGGCTCACCATCAATCCATGGATCTGTAGATAAAACAGGGCCATCATCAAAACACGTAATTGTGGCATTGCCAATTGTCTCAAAACCAATCATATAAGCACTATTGTAAGCAAATAAGAAGCATTTTAATTAATTGTTTTTGCATTTAATAAGATACAACAATCATTTTCATCAATTATTTTTATTTCAAGGCCTGGGTAATACAATTTTTTTGATAAATTATTTAGTAATTTTTCTTTTTGCTCCTTTTTAATCAGAATAAAATTTTCTTTCTGAGGAGCACTGCTTAACCAATTAATATCTGATGGAGAAATGCTTCCAAAAATTACTCTTACTTGCCCATAACTTAGATTAAGTTTTTTTAGAGGTAAGCCTATATATGCAGAGGAAAGAATAAATGAATTTGTGCTAATATTTTTTTCAAGAAAGCTGAACATTGAATTACTTTTTTCTATTAATTCTTCATTTGAATACTCTTTAGGCTGGTAATCAAAAACACTATCTTTGCTCTCAACCACTCCCAGAAAACGGTTTGCAAAGATTTTCTCAAAATCTAGAGAAAAAGAGTAAAGTTGAGCAATGAAAAGGATGCTCAAAAAAATTACTTTACTAGATTGATTAAAATTAATGCTTTCTAAAAAAGAAAATATTATGATTATTGATAAAAAAATGCTTGGCAAAAAATAGTGGTTCCAGCCTTTATTCATAAAAAATATAAAATAAACCATATTTGCCAATATAGTTAGACTAAGCGCTCCCATAATAGAAAATCTTCTTGAATTTATATCTTTTACAGTCAAAAACAATGAACATGAAAGCACTGAAATAAATAATAGGGGAGTCATATAGTAATTAAAAATTCCAAAATTTAATTTAATTGATAAGGGTAGTAAAGGATTGCCCTCCCTATAAGATGCATTAAAAAATTCAGCTTTAAGATTTTCAACCCAAGCGTTAATTCCATCTAAATGAAGTAAATAAGGATTTAATAAAACATAAATTGAGACAATCAATAAAGCAATTTTTGCTAGTAATCTTAGCTCGCTTGAACTAACCCCATGATAAGAAATTCTTTTACAAATTAGCCAAATAAATATAGGGGCAAATGTAATAGCTTGTATTTTTATGGCAATAGCAATCCCCCAAAAAACAATTGCAGTGTCATTGTATTTATTTAATGTAAAGTGACTCTTAGATAAAAAATAAATTGCCATAAGCAAAAAAGCCGTCATCATAAAATCGGGATGAAACCAGTTAACATTGAACCAAATTCCTGGCATAGCAATAATAAAAACAAATGCTAGGAATCTGTAAAAATTATTAATCTTTAACTCTTTCATAGAAAGATTCATGTAGAGCAACGACAAAATAAAAAAAACTGTATTAACCATTTTTGGAATAAAGATCATGAATTCACTTGTGGGATCAGAAAAAAATGGAAAGACAGCAAAATAATTTATTAAAAAAAATATAAAACCATAAGAGTAGAATGAATATGCAAAGAATGATCTTATATCTAAAGTTACTAAGGCGTGGTGAAGTTTGACTAGGACTCCATGAAAAGTGTATTCGTCAAGACTTTTCCATTGAAGATAATCGAGATCATTCCATGAATAATTTAACCATGCTGAGAAAGCAGAAACTAATGCTATGCAAATTGCTACAACATATTTTTCTTTAAATAATTTTTTATTCATCAAAAAAGACTTTGCAATTGAAACATGATTTATAAAATTTGGTGATAATAAAATTTTTTTTATAACACACATAATACCTTTGATGATGAAGTTTATTAAAATTAAAAAAATAAAATTTTTAAATTATTTGAGGAGCTAAATTAAAAAAGTATCTTAATTTAAGTTTGTGTAACGTATAATTCACGAGAATCTTTAATGAAAATAAATGAAAATAAATCATAAACCAGAGAAATATTTTGCACATATTGATGGCTTAAGAGCCATAGCAGTAATGTCAGTAGTGCTGCATCATTTAATGCCAGAATTTGTTCCGGGAGGCTTTATTGGCGTAGATGTATTTTTCGTAATCTCTGGTTATTTGATAACAGGAATTTTAATTAGAGAAATGGAATCAGATAAGTTTTCTTTCCTTGGTTTTTATGAACGAAGGGCCAGAAGAATTTTCCCTGCCTTATTTGCAGTACTTTTATTTACTTTGTTGGGTAGCTACATTCTCTTTTTACCGAGCGACTTTGTTAATACCCTTCGTGGAGCTTTTGGAACAGTTTTTTTTATTTCTAATATAGTTTTTTGGAGAGATCTTGCGGAAGGATATTTTGCCGCAATGAATAGCGCACTCAATCCCTTGGTGCATACATGGTCATTAGCAGTAGAAGAGCAATTTTATGTACTGTTTCCAATTTTACTATTAATTTTTTTCAAGTTTAAGTTTAATAATTTTTTCTTAATTTTTACTCTTATATTTTTTATTTCATTAATAGGTTCTGAATACTTCATAAATACAAAAAGTGTTGCTGTATTCTTTTTATCACCCTTTAGGGCTTGGGAATTAATAGCAGGATCAATACTTGCGCTTGGATCATTACCAGTTATCAGATCTAGAGCTCTAAGAGAGATATGTTCGTTAGTTGGACTAAGTTCTATATTTTTTGCTTGTTTTTATTTTGATGAATATACTTCTTTTCCAGGAATTTCTGCTCTAATTCCAGTCCTTGGCTCAGCAGCAATTATTCACTCCGGGATGAGTGGTGAAGGTACAATCATAAAATTTATCAAACTTAAGCCGTTTATATTTGTTGGGTTAATTTCTTATTCACTTTATTTATGGCATTGGCCAATTATTGTTTTTGCAAAATACCTTAATCCTAGTGAAACATTTTCAGCAAATATAGTAATTTTCTTGCTGCTTTTATCAGTCTTCATATCTACGATATCTTATTACGTAATTGAACAGCCATTTAGAACTAAAAATGTTTTCAGCCGAAAATTTATCTTTTCCTCCTCAATATTTGCGATGATCTTATTTTCATTGTTCACAATTCAAGGAATCAAAATGGAGGGTTTTAAAAATAGATTTACTTCAAAAATTTTGGCATTTGATAAAGCTAGAATTCCTGAAGTAACTTCTTATAGGGATTGTGATGATATTATAAATGCAGAAAATTGGTGCATTATTGGTGATAAATTTTCAGATGATAGTGTTCTTCTTTTTGGTGATAGTCATTTGCTATCTTGGGCACCAGTTCTAGACAAAGTGCTTTTGAAAAGAAAACAAAAAGGTATTTTTGCTATGCAGTCAAATTGTCCTCCGATTATTGATCTTGAGTATTGGATGGCAAGAATAGGTTGTGCTGAAAAAAATCAATCTGTAAAGAAATTCATTTCCTCAAATACTGAGACATCTCAAGTTATTATTTCTGGCTACTGGCCAGCATATTTCCAACACGCAGATGAACTACCAATCAAAGTGAAAGGAATTAAAAAAAATAACGAGTCCTATAGCATTCCTCATTATGGCGTGGCCAATACCATTAATTGGATCATGAATATGAATAAACAAGTTATTCTTATTGGGCCCGTGCCTGTCTATGACAAAAGTGTGCCGATGCTACTTGCACTAAATGAACTCAATAAAAAAGATTATCTAAAATCAAATTATGATAATCAACTAATTAAAAGTGGGAGTTTTAACGAGATAGTTGATAATTATAATGATAAAAAAGGTTTTCTTTATATAAATCCTTTGAAGTGGCTATGTAATCCAAACTGTATAACAGCGGTTAAAGAAATTTCAATTTATCATGATTCAAATCATCTTAATTCCTATGGTGCCAACCAATTTGAAAAAAATTATCTAGAGCAACTACAAATGATGGATATCAATTAATTTTTTTGAAAATCTTAATTGATAAAAAGTAAAAAATAATAAAACATAAATTCAGAGCTTAAGTTTACTGAATATTCTTTCTGGAATTAACTTAATTATTATCATAATAAATCTCCACTTATAACTTGAATAAATTATAGATTTTTTCTTTTTATAAGAAATAAATATTTTTCTTGCAAGATCAACTGGTTCAGAAATTAAAAACTTTGGTAAATTCATGCCTTGAATCATCTTGGTATTAACATATCCTGGAATTACAGTCATAACATTGATATTAGTATTTGAAAATCTATTTCTTAATCCTGAGAGATAAGCTGTAAATCCAGATTTTGCTGATCCATAAAAATAATTTGATTGCCTTCCTCTCTCTCCAGCAACAGATGATATTCCAATAATGGTTCCATGACCTCGATCTATAAATCTTCTAGAAATAGCTTCTGTAAAAAGCGCTGGTCCATCAAAGTTACTCCTTATAACTAAGGACGCATTTAAAATATCTTCCTCACATTGTTTTTGATCAGATAACAAGCCAACAGAACAAAGCATAATATCAGGTAAAATATTTAGGTTATCTGCAAAAGAATTAAATTTTTCTATATCAAGTAAATCTAAAGTGTAAATCCACACATCAATATTAAATTTAATTTCTAAATCGCTTTTTAAGCTCTCAATATCTGATTTATTTCTTGCTACCAAAAAAATATCAAAGCCTTTGGAAGCAAATTCATAAGCACATGCAGATGAAATCTGTGATTTTGCCCCAACAATTAATATAGATTTTTTATTTTTCATAATCCCAATCTTTGGCTTTGCATGGAAGAGCAATGAATATTTTTAAATTGTTGAAATTCTGAAATTTTATTTTTGCCATAAATTTTCTTAAATTCAATGGATTGCAATAAAGAATCTTTTGCTAGGTAAATTGATCCATTATATTCAGAAACGATCTTCGATAGCTTAGATGCCGTTTTGATATTCCGATCAGAATTTTTGAAATCTAATGCTAGTGTAAATCCATCTTCTGGAAATGAAAAATACTCATTTCCAGAACCAAATTTCTTAAGAACTGCTAAAAAAGAACCTGAGCTTTCTTTTTGTATTAACCTTAACATTTTTGTATAGGCTTCTTTTGAGGATTCTAAAGGTATAACACACTGGAATTGAAAAAAACCATTTCTGCCATACATCTTATTCCAATTTTTAATTGAATCCAGTGGGTAGAAATAATTATCCCAGCTGATTAGTGAGGTTTGCTTTCTTTTATTTAAGTGATAGTAAATATTATTAAAAATTGATACAAAAAAATTATTTAAGAAAAATGAAGGCATTTCAAATGGAAAAGAGATCAATTGTTTTTTGATTTTTGGAAATATTTCTTGTGTTTTTAGCAATTTATTTTTTTTGACATGATCCCCTAAAATTAGAATAGATCTTCCAAAATTTTTTTTATCACTTAAGCAATCTATCCAAGCAACAGAATATAAATAATGATTATTTTCATAAAATGAGTTTAATGTATTCTCAAGATTATCATTAGCAATAACTTTTTGAGATATCCATCCTGTTTCAATTTTTCTTAGTTTAATAGAGCACTTAGTAATTACACCAGTTAGCCCCATGCCTCCAATGGTCCAATTAAATATATTGACATTTTCATTGGGCGAACATCTTATAATCTTATTTTGATCATTAACAATTTCTATCCAATTTACATGCCTGCCGAATGACCCCTCAAGATGATGATTCTTGCCATGGATATCGCTAGCAATTGCACCTCCTAATGTAATATATTTAGTGCCTGGACTTACAGTTGGAAACCAGCCTTGTGGCATTAAGAACTCAATAATGTCAGAGATTAATGCTCCTGCTTCAGCAACTAAAATACCATTTGTGGAATCCCAACTTAAAAATTTATTCATTTTTGTCATTGATATTGTTAGCTCTTTATTAATAGATGAATCTCCATATGATCTCCCATTCCCTCGAGCTATAAAACTATTTGGATTTTTTGAAAGAATGTCTAGCAAATCTTTTTCTGAGTCGGGAAATACTTCATTAACATCATATTTGGGACACCTTCCCCATCCGCTAATTTTATTCATCGAGCCTCCTTTCTTTTATTAAACACATATTTCTTATCAAGTTGATATTTTATAATGTATCCTATTGAAAGACCTAAGACTGCCCCTATTTCTCGGGCTATTTCTGTCTGATAAAAATAGTAAAATGCGCTTTCTGTGATCCAAAACAATATTGTAGTGTAAATTCCATTTATGGAATAAAGTGAGAATTTCTTTTGATTGTTGATCAATGAATTATCTATGTCATAAAATATATATTGTTTGTCTAAAATATATTTAGAAACCAAGCCTCCAATTGTTCCTAAAATAATTGCAATCAAATAAATATTATTTACTTCAAAGGATGAAATTATTATTCTTTGAATTGCTAAGTTAATAAGAATTGCAATGAAACAAAAAAGAATATACCTAATGGTAATTGAGGTTTTATGATGCAAAATAAAATATAGATATTAAAAATATCGCGCAAATATAACTTGTTTTACTTTTTAATGCATATACTACTGGATCATCATTTACTTTGTTTCTTGAAACTAAAAACAATGTCTCAACAATCCAATACAAAAATATCATTGGAACAAACCACAAAACTCTATGATTTGAATAAATTAATGAAGCTTGCTGAGAGTCAATATACAAACATAAGATTAAAACTGAAATAAGACCACAAAAAAAACTTAGCTGGGTTATGAAGTTTAAGTCTTTACGAAAATAACCCCTAGCAGAAATTAGTTCATCAGTTGATTTTTCAATTTCTATCCACCTTTTTACAGAGGCTAGAAATAAAAAAAAGAACATAGAAAATGTAATTAACCAATTTGACACTTCCAGTCCTGAAATAGCAGAGCCACTTAATATTCTCACCACATAGAATGATGCCAAAATAATAATGTCGACCACTGGAATTTTTTTTAGCCACTTGGAATATATAAAAGTGAGACATGCATAAAAAAATAAAGCTGCTTGAAAAGTTTGGCTTAAATAAAAAGATATGCTGACTGATACAGCTATAAACGTTAGAAAACACAAAACACTACTTATTATATTCACCTGACCAGATGCCAAGGGTCTAAACTTCTTCGTTATATGCTTTCTATCGCTTTCAATGTCTAATAAATCATTGAAAACATAAAATGCAGATGCGATTAGTGAAAATGAGACAAAGCCCATAAGAGTTTTAACAAATAAATCCAATGAAAACGACATTGAAAGCACCATTGGCAAGAATAACAACATGTTTTTTATCCATTGATGGGCTCTTATGAGTTTAAACAAGTTGTAAAATAATGATTTTTTATTGCTAATAATAATAAAATTTTTTTTCAATTTTTTTACTTTATTTTTCACGTAATTGCTTGGATTCACTAAGATTGGGTTTGATGCATATTCCCAAATAGCTAAATCATCAATTGAATTTCCGACATAATCAAAAGGAATCTCTTGTGAGTGATTATTTATAGTTTTTAGCTTTTGAGTGGACTTTAAATTATTATTCGAAGAACCATAGCAAGCATCAAAAATATTAATATGCTTAGCTATATCTTGAACATATAATTCATGGGAAGCAGAGATAAGAACAACATCTCCATTATTTTTAGTTTTCCAATTTTCAATAAATTTTAAAACATCCCTATCAATAGGTAAATTTTTTATATTTAGAAAAGAATTCTTGTATAGAAAGCTCTTTAGTTCAACTAAACCAAATTTAATTAATATTGCTAGGCATTTAATTGGTGCCAATATGTCGTTGCTTAAAAAATTAAAAAAAGACTCATAGAGCAGGTCTCCTTTCATTAATGAGCCATCAAGATCAACAAATAAATTCTTTTTATTTTTCATGCTAAGGAATTAACTCTGAGATAATATCCATAATACAATGTTATGAATATAATTTTAATAAATTTTAATTGAGAGTTTTAAAAATGTTCACAAAAAAAATATTTAATTTTTGCAAAATAATTTTTAGTCATAAGAATAAATTCAAATATATACTAAGCAGGATCCTAATAAAGCTTAAATTGGGAAAATTTTATAAAATAAAAAGGGATCGTTATTTTGTTCGTTTTTCTGAAAATAATGTGGCGTCAGAAATGTTTATTCAAGGCCAAAAATTCTATCAAGATGAGGAGCAGTTCATAGTTTCTCTTTTAAAAGAAAATAGTGTCTTTATAGACATTGGTGCAAATATTGGCAATTTATCATTAGCAGCATCGAATATTATTAAAGATGGAGAAATTTACGCTATAGAGGCTCAGCCCAAAACTTACCAAGCGCTTATACAGAATATTAAAGATAATTCTCGTAATATAAAGGCATTTAATTTGGCTGTAAGTAATAAACCAGGCAAAGTTTATATGACTGACCTTCATGCCGATGACTGTAATTTTGTTTCCCAGGAAGGCAGTGAGAATAATATCTCTGTTCAATCAGATACAATTGATAGCTTGCTTGAAAAGCATAATGGTTTAATTGATTTAATAAAAATTGATGTTGAGGGTTACGAACTAATGGCCCTTGAGGGAGCGCAATCTACCTTAACTAAAACAAAGTACGTATATTTTGAGTTGTGGGATGAGCTTACCGCTAGATTTGGTTATGATGGAAGTAAAGTTGTTGATTTTTTTTCAATGAACGGATTTGAAATTTTCAATCTAGAAAACTTCAAAATTAGCAGTAAGCTTCAAAAAAGGGAGTTCCCTGAAATCAGTGAGTATTTGGCCGTCAATAAACTTTTTAAGTAATTACAAGGACTCTAATTAGCTCTAACTTTAGCTCTCAGCTTATTAACTCTTCTATTAATAAAAATCTCTAAAAGAATCGACAGAATTATTGTTGATATGAAAATTCCTAAAAAATATTCAAAATCCTTATAAAAACCATATTTTTTCCCCAAATTATCAAATAGTACAATAACTAACATGTGACAAATGTAGATTGGATATGACAAATTACCAATCCAGTTATCTAATTTTGATTTTTGCTGAAATATCGCGATAAATGGAAGGGCAAACAAGACATATAAAATCATCATGGAGGCACTATAAAATGATGTGCCAAAAATCACAGAGTATGAAATAACAATTAATATGGTTAGAGTTGTTATGAATGAGACTAAATTAGCATTTTTTAAGTAGCGCTTTCTTTCATATATTGGTAGGAGGATCTGATGCGCGAAAACTCCAAGGAGAAACAAGGATAATTCTGCTGGAAAGAACCTATAAGAATAAGGATCTGATGTGCCAATACCTAGATAAATAAGAAAGATTTTAATACATAGCGACCCAAACAATAAGGCGAGCCATCTTTTTTTATTGTTTAGTATAAATGGGGCAATTAAATAAAATGAAATTTCTAATCCTAACGTCCAGGCCTGAGGTACAAGAAGGCCATCATCTATTGATAAATCTGAATCATATAAATTAGTTATAAAACCATACTCGCCATCCACTATCCCTGTAAACATTAACCAATCTTGCCCAATTAGAGTAAAGTTTGATAAAAACATCAGTACACTACCCCATAGATCTATTTCTTTATATATATAAAAGAAGCTATCTTGACCTATAGAATAAAAATATATGTTTAAAAATAATGACAATAAGGCAATAAACCAATAAATTGGAAATAAACGAAGAGCTCGATTGAAATAAAATGATCTTAAATTTCTATATGATTTTTCATTAAGCAAAATTAAAGACATCAAATATCCAGATATCATATAAAAAATCTGGACAGCGAGCATGCCCCCAGTAAACATAAATCCATAACAATGGGCAAATACAACAGCTAATGCAAGAAGCGTTCTTACTGTTCCCATGATTATCTATGTTGTAAATGATTTGTTTTCATTCCAGACCAAAAAACTATTGCAAAAATAATGAAAAAAATAAACTCTATGTCAAATACAAACCTTTGACTCTCATAACCATCAGTGACAGCATGAGAAAAATAATGAGAAACAATTGTTATCATACAAACTGATAAAAAAATATCCTTACGTTTAAATGATATGAAAGCTGCTACTAAAAGTAATAATATCAAAAGAACTCTTATCTCATGTTTTTCTGAAATATTAACAGTTAATTGTAATGAATTAATAAAATCAGCATATGTTTTAATATTTTTTCTGCTAGTAAGTTCCCTATACATATCAGAAGGAGCAAAATAATATGCACTATTTGACAGAAAATATTTTGCATGAGTAAGTGGGTCATATTGCTTAAAGGATTCTAAGGCAATAATTTTTCCATGCTCAATCATCAAACAATGATTATAATTTGCGTGGCCACTTGATTTAAGCAAGCTAGTATCTTGGAAATGATATGAATTTTCACACTTGAGATTTGGGTAACTCTTTTTAATTTCTTCTGGCGACATCCAGTACCACTCATCTCTAGGAATCCCAACACCGTAAGCAATATTAATTGGTGACCAACTACTATTTCCATAAAAATTATAGAGAGCTAGGTTTTTTATTGAAAAAGCAGAAGACAGTAGCAGCACAAGCACTCCAAAAATTTGAATTAAGTAGGTTTGTCTATATGCCTTATGGTAAAGATAAGCAAATAATAAGTAGAAAAAAATTGTATGTAATATTGTAAAACTACCCCTAGTTGTTGAAAGCAAAATAATTGAAAATGAAAGAATAAATAAAGCAATTTTAGGTTTAGCATTCAGCAGATGAAAGCTAAAGATTAATAAAGAATACATGCATGCCGTCATAGCAGGATAAAATGCATACCCTGCATTAAGCAGTGTTGACGGAAAAATTATATATAAGAATGAAAATATTATTCCAATTTTTATAGAGCTAGTCCTTTCTGAGATAATTTTGAAAATAATTGATGAAGTTAAACCAATACATAATGAATTAAAAACTACAAATATCTCAAAAATTCTTTCTTCTCCAAATAATGAAAAAATTTTTATTAAGATATTCAACATGGGGGGCTGAGAATGAAGATATAAAATAGAATTAAAGGGATCTTCAATTAGATTTTGGATATCTAAATACTGCCAGTAAGAATATAGAATACTTGGATCCAATTCTAAATTGAAAGTTTTAACTAAATATAAGGTAAGTGCTGTGGCAAAAAATATGTTAAGTGTGAAAAATAAGTTCATCTTTTGGTTCTTCATTTTATTCCCACTCAATAGTTGCTGGTGGTTTGCTAGAAATATCATAAACTACCCTGCTAACTCCCTCTAATTCATTGACAATTCGATTTGAGACATGTGCCAAGAAGTCATATGGAAGCCTTGCCCAAGTTGCGGTCATAAAATCTACCGTTTCAACTGCTCTAATCGCTATCACATCTGCATATCTCCTCTCATCACCAACAACTCCAACTGATTTAATTGGAAGAAATGCACAAAATGCCTGGCTTACATGGTCGTATAAGCCTGCTTTAATTAATTCCTCAATGAAAATTGCATCAGCATTTTGAAGGATTAAAACTTTTTCTTGGGAAATCTCACCAAGAATTCTGACTCCTAATCCTGGGCCTGGGAATGGATGCCGATTTAACATCTCTAATGGCAGGCCAAGCTCAGACCCCATTGTCCTAACCTCATCTTTAAATAAATCACGCAAAGGCTCCACTAATTCCATCTTCATATCATCAGGAAGACCTCCAACATTGTGGTGAGATTTAATCACCCTAGCCTCTTTAGATTCTGATTCTGAAGATTCAATTACATCAGGATAAATAGTGCCCTGTGCTAAAAAATGAATCTCATCTTTTAATTTAGCTGCCTCATTATCAAAAACATCAATAAAAGTTCTACCGATAATTTTTCTTTTCTGCTCAGGATCTGAAATACTTTTTAGATGTCGATAAAAAACTTTCTTTGCATCAACGACTAATAAATTTAATTTCATCTTCTCTTTGAATAGATTTTCTACATCTTCGGCTTCATTTTTTCGAAGCAATCCATTATCAACAAAAACACAAATTAAATTTTTTCCAATCGCTTGATCTAATAGCATCGCTGTAACAGAAGAATCTACTCCTCCTGACAATCCAAGTAATACCTTTTGATCTCCTACTTTTTCTTTGATCTCATTTATTCGTTCCTCAATAAGATTTTCCATTTTCCATTGAGCTGAACACTTACAGATCTTGAATGTAAAATTTTCTAATACTGTATTGCCTTCTTTTGTATGGGTAACCTCGGGATGGAACTGCAATGCATAAATAGGTTTTTGAGCATGCTCCATCGCAGCTATTGGAGCTGATGCAGTTGAAGCAATTAAATTAAATTGACCTGGCAGAGTTGACACATGATCTCCGTGACTCATCCATACATCAATTGAGGATCCAGTGCTGAACCCATCAAAAAGCAAAGATGTTTTTTCCAAGAGAATTTGAGCATGGCCAAATTCTTTGTTTTTTGACGAAGAAACTTGACCCCCAAATTGCTCAGCAAGAGTTTGCATCCCGTAGCAAATTCCTAGAACAGGAACATCTAATTCAAAAATAATTTCAGGAATTCTTGGAGTATTGGATTGAGTAACTGATTCTGGGCCTCCAGACAAAATTATTCCTTTGGGATCAAGGGATTTAATTTTTTCAGTTGAAACATCCCAGGGAAGTATTACTGAAAACACATTTAAGTCCCTTATTCTTCTAGCAATGAGTTGAGTGTATTGTGAACCGAAGTCCAATACCAAAATTGTATCAATATTTTTCTTATCTAAAGAGAAATTGTTGGAATTACTCATGCTTAATAATGAATGAATTTATATTATAAAGGAAACTATATTAAATCTTTCTTAAGATATAAACGGTTTGATTTTTTCAGTAAGATCTGAAAGCTCTGGCTTAAACTCAATGATTTCTTCCATAGATAAGCCCTCGAGCTCATGAGGAAAAACGAGCCATTTCTCAGTTTCATGAATGTAAAAGTCAGGTTTCCTATTTGTTTTATTTTTCTTTGGTTTAAAGTATGGAGTTGCTACTTTAATTTCAGGTGTATTTTTTTTACAAGCAGTTTGAAGATCTAAAATTATTTTTTGAATAGATATTCCCGTATCATGCACATCATCAACAATTAAAAGTGAATCTTCTGATTCAACCTGTTTAATAATATAGTTAAGGCCATAAACTTGAACCTGGCTATCTCTTTCATCTATTCCTTTATAGTGAGAGGTGCGAATGGCAATATGATCTGAAGATACACCAAGGACATCTAAAAATTCCTGAACAGCTATACCAATAGGGGCTCCGCCTCTCCAAACACCAATAATATAATCCGGGCGGTAACCACTTTCATAAACTGTCCAAGCAAGCTTAAATGAATCGCTTAATAGCTCATCAGCTTGAATAAATAATTTATCCATTAATTATAAATTGCTAAATTAATAGCTCATGCTTAATCGAACCATGAATTGACGAGGCGGAATAAGCTCTAATCCAGTTGCAGCCACACCAAAGACATCTGTCATGCTTGAGTTAACGCCATCTTCATCTGTCGCATTCAGGATTTTAAAGTCCAGCCCCCATTTATCTCCTACAAAATCAATGCTTGCAGTAAGATTCAATAAATCATATGAATCAATAGCATCAACAATAGTGTTATTTGATACTCTTTGTTGGAAGTCACCTCTATGAATGTACTGCATTATCCCAGTAAACATACTTCCAGAAGCAAGCGCTGTTTCATACGTGAGACTAATGTCAGCTGAAAAATCTGGGCTCTTTGCTAACTCATTACCCTTAACATTTTCTCTTAAGCCATAGCGCAAATCTTCCTGACCAAAGAAATATTGATATGCATCTACGTTATCCAAGACCATGTAATCTGAAGTGACCTCTGAATCAAGGAATGATAGATTCATATCTAAGATTAATGAGTCAGTTAAAAGGCCTTTAAATTCTA
>Ga0255758_10000694_pt1 | contig 37167 bp, 52 predicted proteins | sample 011ome_24_FD_179958 | JGI IMG/M metagenome (GOLD analysis project Ga0255758, IMG submission 179958) | Coastal salt marsh microbial communities from the Groves Creek Marsh, Skidaway Island, Georgia - 011513CT metaG (version 2) | ecosystem: Environmental > Aquatic > Marine > Intertidal zone >... | reverse complement strand
AGTCCACGTTACGCCCCAGTCTGCTGAGTTAGCTGACTCAATGGCACTACCATTAGCGTCTGCTCCAGTGACCTTGCGGAACATTTCGTTGAACTCTGCCTCTGTTGTAGGCTCTCCACGGAGAACCCATTCTGTAATATTAAGCTCTGATAAAGCCTGTGATACGCTTGCCATGTGTTTCTCCTTTAGCCTGCGATTTCAATTAGGGTGATAAATCCATCTCTTGTGTAAACGGAACCCATCCCGGACGTTCCTTTTGCGGCTTGTGTTTTGTACACGCAAGCTGTTGCTTTACCGGGTGAATCCAAATATGCATAATTTATATACGCAGTCATCATAAGATTTCCACTGCTTGTGTCAGAAGCGGCCAACCCCATAGAGTATTTACCTCCGCTATCGCTACCGGGGTTCATAAGGTCTGTAGAATCTCTAACTACCTTCCATCCCATATTAGAGTTGTTTCCATAACCAATACCGGATTGAGCTTCTGTAACTAATAATCTTTGAGTCACTAAAACAAGCACTTTACTGCTTGTACTGGAAGGAGTGATAGTTGCCGTTAAGCTAGTATCTGCGTAAGAATCAGAAGAAAAAGTTTCTGAACCAGAAAAAACAGCGTTGACTGTTTGTAAAGTGCTACCAGTAACATTCAACCCAAGATCACCCGCAGTTGGTGTCGAGCCATCAGCCAGTTGGATTTGATCGACTTTGATTATACTGCTCATCCGGCGATCTCCATGAGTGTGATGGTGTCTGTCCCGGCTACTGCTCTAAAAAATGAACCTGACCCACTTACTTTGATATACACAGTGTAAGTTGTTGCGGATGTCGTAGCAGGAGAATCATAAAACATATATGTCCCGCTGAAACCCACGTTGCCACCGGGATGATCATACATAAACTGTGGAGTGCCTGATGGCCTAAGATTAGACGCTCCACGATAAATTTGTACATATGCTTGTTCATTAGAGCCACCGTCTTGAGTAGCACTAAATGTTGCCGTAACTAAAATTTTACTAGATGTACTTGTTGGCGTAATTGTGGCCGCTAGTGTCGTAGCGATAAAACTTGTTGAGTTAGTGTTAGTTGCAGTAATAATGTCATTAGCACCTACAACCTGAATCACATGACCCGGCACTGATACACGACTCTGGAGATTCGGGGCGATGTTGTCTACATAGAGTGTTGTCATCCTGCGATCTCCATGACGTGTAAGTAGCTCGTATTAGTTGCGGTTATACTTATACCAACTTCTGCGCCGCCTGCTGTACGCCCTTGGAATACATGAGTTGTAGCCGATCCGTCCGTATTGTTTTTAAAACTTGTCACTGCAACCATCATGTGATGCCAAGCCCCACTATTGCCATAATCGTAGTGAGACATATCATAGTTATTTGCGTAACCTGCTCCATCTACAACAGTGCGTAAATGCGCTCGTGTATCCGCCCCGCCACTTCTTGATGTTCTAATATCGCAAGACCACATAAAGTAAATAAGACTTTGAGTAAGAACTGGTGTGTACGTTACACTCCAAAGGTCTGCAAAAGTTTCAGTAGAATTGTTTACATAAGTATTATTTGTGTAATATTCATGATTAACAATCTGACCACTAGCAGGAGTAAAACCACCCGCACTCGCATCCAACGTCTGCCCAGACGGGATAATCACCTTGTTCGCATTGGCCCCGCTAGTTGGCCCCTTGAGTGTTTGTACGATTAGCTCTGAAGCCATCTCAGTTCCTTATACAATCGTCAGTGTGCCGTTGACCGTCACTGTCGCATTCAATGTCAGTGGGCCAGTGGCTGATGCGTTGGTGTTAGCGGCAATGGTCACTGCAGTATCAAGGGCATCCTCATGCACCCTGAAGATGTCACCTAGGCCATTCGTAGTGTCGCCAGTAGCACCGTTCTCACCAAGGAAGTATCCCGCACCTGCCGGCCCTGCTAGTTCAAAGGTAGTGAATGCCACCACTGATAGTACGTCACCTGCAGTCGCTCCAGTAGCCAACACCACATCAGTGCCGTTAGCGGCTGTGTAGTCTGTAGGGTCTAAGTGTACACCGTTGAGGTATACGTCAAGGTAGCCCGGAGTGTACCCAGAGGTAGCAAAGGTAGTCTGGCTTGCAGTGGCTGTGAAGTTGTCACGAGTCTGCGTAGCCTGTGGTACTGGGATGTTTCCGATGTAACCTGACATTATGCACTCGCTTCCTGTAATGGTGTAAGGTCTTCATCAGTCCAGAAGTCCTTAGCTAACATGATCCGTAAGTGTTCTTTGTTTCGTGCAACACAATCAGCCCAGTCATCATCGCTCATGTCGTCTGGTTGTCCTGCGTTCAACAGGTTCACTGAGTCCATAGCGGCTGAGTAGTGCTGTGCGATTTGTTCTGCTGTGAGTTCTTCCATTATGCGTTCTCCAATGCTTCGACTTTGGCTGATAATTCCTTAACAGCGTTAATTAAATACCAGACTAAATTGTCTGTATCGACGGATAAAACACCTGTTGACTCTTCTTTGACCATCTGTGGGCAAACTTGTTGGATCTCTTGAGCGATAACACCAAGCTGAGTGCCTTCAATCTGAATGACATTTGATGGCTCAAGTTCTGTGATTTCATCTTCAGTGCGATATTCAAAGTTGCGGACTTGAATGGCATTGATCTTGTCTAGACCATCTGTGTTATCAACGATGTTCTTTTTCAGACGCTCATCTGACGTTGTTGACCAAGATGATGAATTGTTTGCCTGATAAGCACCTGAACCGCCACCAACAAAGGTCGTGTTGTTACCTTTACCTTGAGCATTGAATCCAATAACGATTTGCTCTTGCCCACTTGCACTGGACATATGAGCCAATCTTCCGATTAAGACGTTATACGAACCAGTTGTTAAATCGTTTGTCCCAGAAGCACCTGCGTAATGTCCAATGACGACATTTTCGTTTCCGGTTGTAATTGCTCCACCTGCATACCGTCCCATAACAGTATTTTGCGAACCAGTCGTAAGGTTACCTGATGCCGATACTCCGACAGCTACGTTGCTGTCTCCAGTTGTACTGGCGGATAATGCTGACCAACCTAGCGCAGTATTGAATGTAGCCGTAGTATTGCCTTGTAAAGCATTGTAACCAACAGCAGTATTATATCCTCCTGACGTAGTATATCTGAGCGCATACATACCACAGGCTGTGTTGTAACTTGCTGTGCTTGTATAAAGAGCATTGTAACCAACAGCAGTATTGAATATCCCTGTTGTATTTGAATATCCTGCTTGCATCCCGAAATAACTATTGCCACTACCAGTAGTGACGCTACCTCCTGCCTGATAACCGACTGCCGTCCCTGATGCACCTGTGGTGTTTGCTCCTAATGCGTCTCGTCCTATACCAACATTATTTGTACCTGTCGTATTAGAATCTAGCGCATATGCACCGATAGCTACACCGTCTGTGCCTGTGGTGTTGACAGCAAACGTGTTATATCCAAGTGCTGTATTATTGTGCGCTATGTTTGCAGAAAGTGAATTTCCACCAATAGCTGTATTATTACTTGTTGTGGTGTTTGCATCTAATGCTAAATAACCAACAGCCACGTTCTGTGTACCTGTGGTGTTTACAACAAGTGCCTCAAAACCGACAGCAGTGTTGTTAGAGGCAGTAGTATTATTTGCTAAGGCATTATATCCCAGTCCGGTGTTAGAATTTCCAGAACCACTAGCACTTAGTGAAGCCATACCAACAGCAGTATTATATGAGCCAGTAGCATTTGATGACATTGCTGTACGACCAACCGCAGTATTTCTTTGCCCGGATGTATTAGCTGTCAATGCCGCATAACCAAGGGCTGTGTTGTAATCACCACCTGAAGTTAAGGCATCTAAAGCCTCATTACCCAAAGCTACGTTTTCCGTACCAACCGGATAATTCCCATCCAGTTTGATTGTGCCGCCGTCTACGCTGAGATCGCCAGTTAGCGATAAATCATTTGCTGTAGTGGCTCCACGCCCCGTTACAGAATCTAAAGTATCTGCTTCAGATAGGTTGGCTAAAGACTGTGCCTTACCAATATAGCCTGCCATTAGCTTTGCTCCAGTACACTCAGGATTACGTCAGCACTGCTTGCGGTATCAGATGTCACCACAATAGTCTCTGTAGTCTCTGCAATGATCTTGCCGTCCAGTACGCTCAGGGCTGATCCTGCAGGCACTGGTGCGCCTTTCACGATGTAGGTAGACCCTAGCTGTACATCCACAGTAATGGACGATGCTGTGCGGTTTGCTACGTTGCACCCGATGACAACCGCAGTGGTTGCTGATGGCACTGTGTAGACCGTCACAGGTGATGTGCCTACAGATGCCGATGTGTAATTCTTGAACGTGTTTGCCATTGTCCTATCCTAGTGCGATTGCGAGTGCAAGAGCCTCGTCAGTTGTCCCGTATCCTGCGACTGAGTGATCACCCCATGAGTATGCAGTGTCCCAGTTGCCTGAGTTGGCTGTTGCTGATGTTAACTCTGCGGATGTAGCGTATGTGCCAAAGTCGCTGATCTGTGACTCTGTGATCGACAGTGCCGCCTGATGTTGTGTGACTGAAGACTGCGTAATGTTAGCGTCTGGTACGTTTGCCCATGTGACCGCTGTCGATAGATCGTTAGTCTCTGTGAAGCTAGTGAGATAACCAGAGTCATTAGTTAATGTGGAGATGTTGTCTCCGGGCTGAGTAGCACTATCAGCTAGTGTACCTTGTGCGGCTGTCGCATAGTCTGTAGATGCTGTCGTAGCCGCAGTACCAAGACCTAAGTTAGTACGTGCTGTAGTCGCATTAGTAAGGTCTGATAAGTTGTTAGCCGCTAATAGAAAAGAAGCGGTAGAGACTGCACCATTAACCCAAGCACTACCATCGTAGATACGAGTTACACCAGTGGATGTATTGTAATACCAATCACCTGCAGTAACTGGATCACCATTATTGTCTAATGTGGGATCAGATGTTTGCGCTCCAAGATACAAACCATCAATTGCTTCTTGTGCCGCTACAGCCTCATCTCTTGCCGCCTCTGCCGCAGTCTGTGCGCTCTGTGCCGTAGTCGCTGATGTAGCCGCATTAGTTTCTGACGTAGCGGCGTTTGTCTCGCTTGTGGCCGCATTCGTTTCACTTGTGTTTGCCGCAGATGCTGAAGATGCCGCTGAGGTTGCACTAGAAGCCGCTGACGTGGCTGAAGTAGATGCATTAGTCTCTGCAGTTTCTGCCGCTGTTTGAGCCGCTTCTGCGGCAGTCTGAGCAGTCTGAGCCGCTGTAGCCGCTGTCGATGCTGTAGTAGCAGAGCTTGCGGCATTAGTTGCGGAGGTACTTGCATTAGACTCAGAGGTAGCCGCATTAGTTGCAGAGGTAGCGGCATTGCTTTCTGAGGTTGCCGCATTACTTGCTGAAGTAGCGGCTGATGAAGCTGAAGAGGAGGCGGCTGTTGCAGATGCGGCGGCGTTAGTTGCTTGCTGAGTTACTTCAGTAACTGTAGCGTCAGTTGTTGAATCACCTGCACCACCAATACCACGAAAGATAGCCATTACACTCTCCAGTTAGAAATAAGATAGGGGAGCCTGAGTAGACTCCCCCGGACTCTGTTTATACTACAACAGAGAGTACGTTCTCTTGACGGAGAACCTTGGTGCCGTACAGAGTGTCAGCAGTGAACAAGTTCGCAAGGAACTCTTGCTTGTACTGAGTCTGTGAACGTACAGCCATTTGCTCTGCAAGAACGAAAGCGTCCTTGTGCATCATAGTCATGACACGACCAGAAGTGGTAGTACCAGTGACAGTTGGAGCGTTAGATGTAACGTAAACGTCAACACCGTAAAGCTGACCAATCTGACCGTTGTTAACACCACGACCGTTGACAAAGTCAGAAGACACGTAACGCTCAATGCCCATGATAGTGTTGCGAATCACAGGAGGGATAATCAATACACGACCTTCCATAGGAACATCAGCATCATCCAACCGTTGAATCATGTTGCGGAAAGCCGCATCAGAGAACGCTTCAAGAGCAGTAGAGTCATCGTAGTCAATCAAGACATCAGATGCACCGTTGATCTGGTAGTGAGACTGAGTAGCATCAGCACCATCAGCAGTACCTGCATCGTTTGACACGTTCAACAACTCTGCGAACAGATCGTCATCGACTTGCTTAGCAAGAGCGTAACCTGCATCGTCAGTGTAGAAACGGCGGAGTGAATCCAACGCCTGTACTTCTGTGATGTCCTCGATCAAGCGTGAGTATTCGTAGTGCTTGTCGATAGTGATTATAACTTCTGTGTTAGCAGTCTGTTGAATTGTTACAGTGTCAGCCGCTGTCTTAGCATTGGCCGCGCCACGGACAGGCTTAGGAATGTGAAGAGTATCACCTTTCTTACCAGTCATAGGCATTTTGTTTACGAGGTTAGCAAGAACGAGGTTTTGCTTGTACGCCGCAATGATTTCATCTGACCACAGTTCTGGAATGAACGTAGCCGCGTTTGCTAAAGTAACGGTATTGTTACTTGCGGGGGTTAAGTTTGCCATTGTAAATATCTCCTAATAGCTATTTAACTCGACCCTCAGCATATGCTTGGCGAATCTCAGCCGCCAGTTCTTGATATCTGTTAGGGTCTGTTTGCATAAGTTTAATAATATCAGCACGACGATAGACTTTACGACTTGGCTTTTCGCCTGACCCTTTAGCAGTACCAGTAGAAGCAGATTTTAACTGACGCTTACGGTCAGCCTCTTGCATCTCAACAGTTTCACTAACTAAGTTCTGACGTTCCTTCCAAGTATTTAAAAGTTCATCAGCACTGTCAAAGTCAAACCGTTGGTCTGCACGTTGGTACAATTCAGTCCGTACCTTAGAAGCCGCTACCCATTCTCCAAACCTACTATCCTGAATGATTTCATTGAAATCGGGATGGCTACGTTGGAGTTTGTTTAGGATCTCCTGTTGCTTCATGGCGCGAGTAACTTCTTCTGCTTCCCTAATTTTAGGATGCTTCGCAATTGCTCGCTCTACTGCTTTCTTTGGATCATCAAAGAAATCAATGTCGTCTTCTTCGTCTTCTTCTTTTTGTGGGCTATTGGCTTCAAGTTGCGTCTTTACGAAATTATCAACTATCTGACGTAACTCACCAACTTCTGATGATTGTTTACCTAAAAGTTTCTCAGCCTCTTGATGCATTCGGACAACATCTTTGATATCCTTACCCTGATATTTCTCAGGAATGCTTTCTTCTTGTGCTTCTTGAATCTCTTCAGGTTCTGCAGGTTGTTCCTCTTCCGGAATCTGCGTCTCTTCATCTTCTAAGTTAGCGAGTGCTTCCCCGTCTTCTGGTTGATACTCGGGACTCTCATCTATAAAACGTGCCATATTGTTAAACTCCGTGCCGTAGCATTATGGAAAGTTATTTACGTGCGGCTCTCTCATGATCCTTAGCCCACCTATCGTCTTTATCCGGCCAACCGTGACCAACGAAATGTGTTCGGACAGGAGAGATTATCCGTACTGATGTTTCACCGCATTCCTTACAGGTTGAGAAGTCACAGTCTGACGAGTCAGCCCAGTCTTCCTCTGTATGGTTACATACGGTGCATTTATAATCGTATCGCCTAAGCATTATTTCGGCCCCTGCAATACGTCATAAGCTGTTTTGATACCTGTCTCAAAGCGTCTCACTCTGAACAGTGCATCGCGTTCACCTTTGACAAACGCTAAATGTGTTTCATTCTTAATATCTTCTATACGATGTCTATCAAGAATTTCGTTGATCTCTTCGATGAATTGTTTCCAACCATCTGTCATGAACAGATCAAAATAAGTTTCGTAATACTTTTGTTCTTCAGGACTCAAAGAGTTTCTCCTAATTTATAAGCAAATATTATACCATACTTTTATTCATTTGTCAAGTCTTTTGGCACACTTTTTGCAGGCTTAGTATTACGAGGAGTCTTAGTATCTTCTAAGTCTTTGATACGGCTGTCAAGTTTTGTCAAGATACCATTCATTTGATCAATGATTTCTTGGAACTCACGCTTGGTAACTACCATTAGATTTCCTCATTTGTTGTTCAACTATGTCTTCTTTACTTGCAATCTCACGTTCTTTGAGTACAAGCTCTGCAAGTTTAGCTCTACGCTCAAACTCTTTATCTACGTCATCACTACCGCCTGCCTTAAGCTGTACCGCAATACGACGTGTCTCTGCATCCAATGGAAGCAATTGCGACTCAATCTCATTCTGTTGTACACGCGATTGAATCTCAGCAGTTTGTGCTTGGATATTTTTAATGGTCTCTTCCTTCTGAGCCATTTCCATTTGTACTTGCATCTGTTGCATTTCTTGTTGTTGAGGATCAGGTTGGTTAGCCTGTTTCAATCCTTCAATGATTTGCTCACGGTTGCTTAAGTTCATATTATCCACAATTGATTCAATCAACATTGGATACATAGGAGACTCAGGACTCATAGTTTGTAGTAACTGAACTAACTGAGTGACTTCATATTCACGAGCAATAATCCCAAGTGAACTGCTTGCAACAAACTTAAAGTCTTTGATTGGATACAACTCAGGACTGAATTGCATATACCGATGAGCCGCTTTAGTTACAAACGGTAGTAAGAACGAGTCTTGGAAGTTAATCAATGTACGCTTGTGCCGCTTAATAATAGCACCCAGTGACATTGAAATACCTGCCGCTGTTGAGTCTCCATTGATTGACCCAGGAATCCCTGCGGCATCAATAGCACCTGTTGCTTGCTGTACCATCTGCTGTAGGGTAGCCGCTTGGTTAAAGGTATTAGGATCAAGCGTACCAAAATTAAATGGCTGAAGGATCTCTGAAGGGTTACCATTAGTCAAGATTGCTTTGCCCGGACGTACCTCTAGCTTAGCACCACGAGGGAGCCTAGAAGCGTCTACAGCCATCATTGGATGTACAGTCAATGCCAAGGCATCAATACGTGCGCGTAGTTCGGTGTCAAGGGCTTTTTGTGCGTTGTAGCCTTTCTCACAAATACCACGCCCCCAGAAACGACTAGGTACTACATCCCAAGGGAAAGCAATAACAGGACGATCCTGCATCATGTATGGGTTTGCTTCAATCTTAAGAAGAGTACCACCATTAGCAATAACAACAATTGCTTCGATGTATCCGCTGTATTCTTCTAGTTCTTCGTCAGTAGGTTTGTCTTCGCCTTCAGGATCATACAGAGCTTCTTCAAATAACTCACGAGGAACAAGACCATAATACTTTGTTAGACGAACCTTATCATCCATGTAAATTGTTAGATCTTGATCAGGCTCAATGTCTGTATCAGGAGCCGCTACAGCAACGTCAACGTCACGATAGATGCCTGCTTCTTGAGCAATCTCAATTTGATGTAAAGGTACAAACTCATCAATTGCTACACCCAATGCTTCTTCAATACTTGTAGCAACTGGATCAATCAAAAAGTTCTGAGGCATAACCGGACGTAGCTTAACAAGAGTACGAGGTTGTTCTGTCACACCTACGGCTGTCATCTCACCGTCCATGATTGGTTGAGTTGCAGGACGTAGCTCATTGACTTCATCCAAAATGATTTCACCAATTCCTGTACCAAAGACAGCAGAGTTAATTAAACATTCTGCAATTGCCTTACGAGCTTTAGCAAAAGTCATATCCTCATCAAGTTGAGTACGTAAGACTTGGATGTCTTGTGGTTGCTCATCAGCAAAGTCATCCTTGATGTCAAACCATTTACCACGCCCAAAGGTTGCTTCTTCTACTTCAGCAACAGCAGACTCAACAGCTTGTTGTAATGCAGGAGAGATAAGACGTGAACGCTCTGATGCACGCATTGAATCTTCTTCAGCCCAGATGCCACGCCATAGACGATAATACTCATCAAACTTTTCTTGATAGTTTGACTCAAAGTGGTCACGCCATTGGTTGCACTTGTGTATAACCCAACCTTCTAATGATGTGGGGTCTTCGTGGTTATGATCATAGTCCATGTTAATATCCTGCTACAGGGTCTAAAATTTCAAAGTCGTCTTCTTCATAATCGTAGAAGTACGACACTTTTGCTAACTGGTCAATGTATGCCAGAGCATCTACTAAGTCATCATGCACTAGGGCATTGGGAAACTGAAACAACTCATCAAGAAAGTTAGCAGTCCAGTCGCCTTTGTTTAATGTTATCTGTCCGTGTTCAAAACGTCCTTGCAAAGCCCACACAACACGATCAGTTTTTTTCTTGTTGCCGTGTGTCAACTCTTCCACTCTGAAGAATCTTTGTTTGGACTTCATCACGTCTGTAAGATAAGGCAGTACCGCATTCTTCAATGCCCCTTTTTCGATACCAACCGCAACTGGTTGATAATGTTCTACAGCATCGAATATTTTCTTGGCGGTCTTTTTGATATCCCATCGTCCATGTACAATATCCGCTACCCACCATCCGTTCTCACTTGCTTTAACAATTGCAATTGCTGTTTGGTCAAGTTTTTTATTCTTAGACTTGGTAGCCGATTCCACATCTGCGAAACCTGCTAAGTCAACTGCAATGTAGTAATCACCAAGTTCTGGTTCTTCGTCATCAAACTGTATCCAATTTTCTTTGAATACTTCACTGCCTGATGCTTCAAACGAGGCAAGGAACTCTTGACGGAATGCATAGCTAGACATTGACTTCTTGGCTGTGTCAATCTCTTCAGGGTCTAGCAATGGGTTATCGTATGATGTAAAGTGCCACGCCTTGTAGCTATCATCATCTCCTAACTCTGCATAGTGATACAGTTCATAGAAGTGGTTACGTCCCATCGGTGTACCAATAAACATGGCTTCACCCTTCTGGTCAGCAAGCGCAGGACGTAGGATCTGTTCCCACACACTAGGCTTCATATCCGCATATTCGTCCATAACAAGGAACTTTAGGGATACACCACGCATCGTCTCTGGCCTGTCAGCACCCTTCAGTGAGATAGTGCAACCGTTAATAAGAGTGATTTGCAAGTTGTTAATGTGGGATGTTTTAATAACAGGATGTGCTAACTCTAGCAGAGTAGACCACATAATGTCACGAGCCTGCCCCTGAGTCGGAGCAACATAAAACACATGACCACGGTTTGTTTGCAGTCCATAGATAATCAACTGCCACGCGGCTAGACGAGACTTACCAGTACGCCGCCCTGCCGCTACAATCTTGAATCGTGTTGGATCGTTAAAGACTTCCTGTTGCCAAGGAAGCAACTCAACATTAAGCTCCATTGATATTTACATTTGGATCTTGTGGAGAAGCGGCACTTGCAGAAAAGAAACTAGATAACTCATCTGCAATCTTCCGACCTGCTTTACCAATACGTAGCTCAGTAATTGAAGGTAAACTTTCTGGAGGAATATCTGAAGCACCACGAACTCGACGCAACCGAATATCATTATCCTTCAAACTATATGAAGATACTTCAACTTTATCGCCTGTGTTACCACCAACGTACCATACTGTGTCGCCTTCAACTTTAACAACAATACCCGCATGAGCAGGTCCAGTATTATATTTCTTTCGCGTAGCTTCGTCATGGAATTTAACCATTATGTCACCGGGCTTAGCTAACTCAGGAGAAACCCCTACGCCTGCTTTGGCATAGGACGAGGCACGTATTTGATTAAAGCTGTCTTGCCCTAGTTCTTCTTGAGGGTTGACACCTGAGTCACGTAGTACCTGTGTAACAAATGCCGCACACCACGGAGTTTCTTTTGCAAACTGTTCTGGTGTCATATCTGCACGCCAGTTACCCACAGCATTATCAAAGAATCCACGTATTGCTTCTGCTCCTTCCTTGTCATCTTCTGACATACCAAGATACTTCATGGCTACACTTGCAGGGTTCTTAGATGCAGCGATGTCTGCTACAGCTTCTACAGGAGGAGGCTCACCAACCTTAATAACATTCTCTTCAGGAACTTCAGATACATCAGCACGCGCAGAAGGGATTAACATATTCACTAATCCTGCTCCTATGTCTCCTATTGCGCCAAACATACTGTCTACCATGCTAGACTCTTCTTCCACAGGAGGAACAACCTCAGCAAGGTTACGTGGCTCTACAGGTGCAGGAGCATCAAACTCTGATTCCAAGGAAACAACTTCATCCTCTGGTGTATCAGGTAGGAGAATGTCTTGACCTGCACGGATCATGTTAGGGTTTGTAATCTCTGGGTTCAATGCTAGGATCTGTTCCAGAGTTGCGCCTTGATTCTGTGCGATCTTACCTAGAGTATCGCCTGCTTGTACTTTATACGCCACGCATTATCTCCACGAGTTCTTCGCCACGGCGTTTAACCTGACGATACCACTTTGAATCTACCATCTCATCTGCGGCCTTGGAGTAGTTCCCCTCATTGACAGCAGTAATCATATTCTTAAACTTACCTAAGCGTGAACGCCCTAGATTAAACGCCATGTTCACTAACACACGCTGTACATCTTCAGGATGTGAGCTAAAGTTTAGGAACAATGCACTTGCATCTACGCAAGCGGCGTTACAATCATCATGGAATACTTGGAGGATACGCTCATCAGTCACTGGTGTACCAACAGGCCACGTATGTTCCATATCATTTTCCGTAACCATGTGACCAATCCCAAAGGTAGGGTAGTTCTCAGAACATAGATAGATTTCTGTTACGTATCCTTCGTGTTTAACAAGGTCTTCCTTGATGACATCAATCAGATTCGGGGGTAACATCAATTATATCCTCGTCATTTGTGATTACAGTTTCTCCACCTACACCAGTGATGGTAATAGATACAGCAGATCGCCCCATATTGTTTTTATCTTTCTCGAAATAACTAACGGGTAACATACGATCCATTAATAACTTCCATGCCGCCGCTTGATTCTTGTGTTCATCGTCTAATGCGGCACTCATAATACTATCGAGTACCTTTTGCGACCGTGGAGAGGACAACAATCGGGCTTTGAACTCATTGATTGCCGCCGCATCGCCGGGAGGTCTTCCTCTAACACCGCGATTGCCCGGCTTCTTGGATTCAACAAGACTCTTCTTGGGTCTTCCACGCTTTTTAGGTTGAGTATTCTCAGTCATTCTGTACTCTATGTAGTTTATCGCAAGAGATTATTACTTTTAAATATTAATTCTTTTGCATATGTCTCTTGCGTATCTCTTTAGTGCTAATATTGTAGCATACTTTTTAGTAAATGTCAAGCTCTTTTTAAAGATCAGTACAGATTCCCTTTACTCAGCGGGTTTCAGTAGACTGTTCTCCGCAGTGCGCGATTGATTTTTACTATTAATAACAATATACTTATAGCTCTTTTACGCAAATGCGAACCATTCTTATTTAAATCCTAATTTCACCCTTTATTGTGTCTAAGCAGGTACACTATATTCGACGTACTGTTGTGCGCCTCCCCCGCCCCTCCATAGTTGGCACGCCTCTTGCATGGAAAAGTTGGCATAGTTCTTGCTAGATAACGCAATCATTGCCCCAGACTATTGAATGTGAGGGTCTGATAAGTACCCGCTATAGCCTCCCCATAGTATTAAACTATCACCCCAGCCATATCGATAGAAATATACAAGGTTAACTCGGTTAACAATTGCTTGCTATCTACCCTGACTCTGGTAATATGTACATATGGTCAATAACAAATGATCATAAATTAAATAGTAAATATATAGACTGGAGGGTCTCATGACTACTAAAAACGAAGCGATTCAATTCGATGGGAAAGGTGCGTCTTACGCGAAGTTCTTGAATACTGATGTGGAGTTGATTGTAAACTCTACTGATGGTAAGCAAGTGGATAACATGATTGACATGGTTAACTCGGTTAACCTCGACAAAGATATCATTAAGGCCTATTGCGCTGATTTTGATTCCATGTTACTCGCGTCCGGACGGGATAAGAAAAGCATCAAGGCGCTGAAATCAGCGAGAAAATGCATCCTAGATTTTGCACTAGGCATCCGCAAAAAGCAACAGGAGCAACCCGAACTATGGGGAAATGGCGAAGGTAAGACAATGGTCGTTCAAGAATTCAAGGGCGCCACCAATATCAACGCACTGGCCGGACTCTGCCGCGAAGCCGAAGGGGATGAGGCGCAACCAAAGAAATGGGATCTCGGCGAGAAGATGAATGCACTGATCGAGAAAGCATTCGAGGAGGGATACAGCCAAGCCGATATCCAGAAAGCATTCAAGGAACTGACCGCCGCACCGAAAGCGGCATAATCGAGAGAGGGGCGAAAGCCCCTTTTTCTTTGTCTAAAATAAATTTTTTTACGCCGGATTTACTGGGTCTGCTGTGTTATACTGTGCTTACACAGTCGGGCGACAGTATGCATTCCGGCTGTGAAGTTAACTTGGTTAACCTGTGGAGGGTTGCAAAATGATTACAGTTAAAACATTACTTGGTGCGTTCATCAGCGAAGTTGTTGAGGATATTACAAGACCTGAAGACGTTGATAAATATGCTGTGGCTTACAACGAACCGAAGACTTTCGAGCCTCGCGTGAGTTGCAAGATTGGTGGTGCTTATTGGGCGATACGTCATGTTGCGCGTGAGTTATCGTATGATCAAGCTCGTGATCTTGAGACAAGAATGCAAGAGTTCTTTCACACTCATTGTCGTCAGATCATGGAAGCATATGAAGGGATAGACACTCCGGAGTTTCAAGACTGATGGAGTTCTTTGTACTGTGGCTTGGCCTGTTGGCCTTTATTGGGGCGGCGCATTTGCTGTCCCAAGTTATTTCTAATTTCTTGAGAGGGTTAAAATAATGTTCAAGAATCATAATCCAATTATCAATGCGTATATGCAAGAGAACCATGAGCAAATGAGCATGGGTATTATGTTTGTTGTGCTGTCTGTGAAGACACCATTCCATACGATGAAGCGTCAGATGGACGACTACAGGGTTAACCAAGTTAACTCTAAGTATGTGTGGGGATTCAAGATTGACACTCACAATTATCTGCAAGAACACGGCAAGGAATTGTATGATGATCTCATGCAGTTGTGGATGTCACCGAAGAAAGAGTTTGGTGGTACTCAGGATCAGAAAGATGCGGCGATGTTGTTGCGTCTTGTCGAAGTGCCTGGACTCCGCGCTGTCAAGGCAGGCTTTGTCATGCAGATGATGTTCGGTCGTGTTGGTTGTTTTGATGTGCATAACTTGCGACGATTCCGCAAGGTAGATCCCAAAGACTTTACATTCTCTGACATCACCAAGCCGCAGACTAAGTTTGCTAAGCTGATGAACTACGTCAGCCTGTGCAAGGTCAATCGTAGTACAGAGAAACTGTGGGACTCATGGTGTGAGCAATTAGTTTACAAGCCATGTAACCGTGGGCGTTTTGCAGATGGCAATGAAGTATCTCAGATGCACGTTGCCGCGCTGATCGGTTAATCCTCCCATCCTGAGCATGATGTAAAACTGCTTGTCTTTAAAAGTGTATGACATATAGGTACATAACCATGATGATATTCAATTACAGTAGCAAGAAAGAAATGCGTGAGCATATTGGTCAGCGTCTTAACTACACTGAGACATCCTACTTTGGTCCAGAGTACAGACCTAATGGTGTGTTGACAGGCTCTAACAGACCACAGCTTACGACTAACAAAGGTCGTGAGTTTTTTGCACAGGTCACAATGAGTGACGGTTTGATAGCAGAGGTGAAGTAATGAAAGCAGTATTAGTAGATCCATATCTCAAGACGATTGAGAATGTAGAAGTGAATGACTACACAGATATCAGTAAGCATTTGCAGTGTGATATCTTCTGCAGTGGTGGTTATGATGAGGGCGGTGATGCAATCTATGTCAATGACAATGGGTTACATGAGGAGTCTGAGTTCTGGTATGCCCCTGATATATACCCTGATCCGTATGCAGGTCGTGTGTTGTTCCTTGGTATTGATGCGGGAGGTAACTCCAAGGATGCATGGCTTGATGCAGAGGATGTTGCGGACATTGACCACAAGTTTATGACCCGTGATGAAGTAGGTAGAATGTATGGGGTGATGTATGTCAACTAGCTTATACAAAGATGGTCATGAGTATTACGGTACTCATTGGTGGTATGACCCAGAGGACAATGAGTTCTGTCTCAATGTCGTGTGGAAGTTTGAGAAGGGTTATGATATCCCTGACTCATGGCACTTGCAGTCTGTTGAGTTGGAAGACTACAGCCAGAGTTTGCCACAAGGGTTCATCGAGGAAGTCAAGTGGATGTGTGGAACAGACAGAGAGATCTGGCGTTATGTTGTGGATGAAGGACCATCAATGAAAATGGAAGAGGTAAGTTACGAATAACACTCGCGGGGTTAACCAAGTTAACCTCGTATTTTTTTTGTATATACAAGGTAGAACACAATGGCTAATTATGATACAGATCGTCCTTATGCACCACGCGGATCGAAGCATCACAACGCAAAGATTGATGAGAGCGATGTTCGATTGATTCTTGAGTTGAATCAAGAGCGCATACGCGCCAAAGAAAAACTTGACAGCCTATCTCAGCGGGCTATCGGTGAGAAGTTTGGCATCAGCAAGCAACGTGTGTGGGAAATTGTCAATGCCCGTGATGGGGCGTGGAGTCACGTTTGAGATTTTTATTCGGGTGTGTTATACTAGTCATCTTACTGTACTTAATAAGGAGCGCACAGTTGTGAGATGCCTATCGTGTAACGTAGAACTGACAGACTTTGAGTCCACACGCAAGAGTGCTGAGACCAATGAATTCATAGACTTATGCAATCATTGTTATACCTTTGTTAAGGATGAGGTAAAGGCTGTCGAGCGAATGGATCTAATGCATGAAGATGATGATGATCTTTTTCAAGCAGACTTTCGTCCTGATTCGTGATATAATATTACTTTAAAGACATATGCAAGAGATAATTATTATCTTAGTTATCTCTTACATCTACTTAGGAGTGCTGAAGTGTATAAAGATTTAAATATTCCTGTTGACGATTTTACTCTTGCGATGGAAGAGATGATTCAACATCAAGTTCTTGTTGACACTTGCGATTTGATTTATCGTTATGGATTACATCGAGTGCTGACTTCTCTTGCAGACTACTGCGCTGACAACAAGGAGTCATATGCGCTATCATTGATGGCAGATTTCTACAAGGAGAATGAGCGTGCCATTTGTCAAGACGCACCAACCATGCAGTGACTGTGGCTCAAGCGATGGGCTGTCATACAACGATGACGGTTCATCCTTTTGCTTTGTCTGCGAGGCATACACAGGCTCACAGAGCGACGATTACACACCAACCCATAGGGAGGTACAGGTGGAAGCTAAACAACTGACTGATACTCAACTGTCTAAGTTCCAAGACGCAGGGTATCGTACAATTATTGACCGTGGTATCAGTAGCGATACCGCCAAGGCATACAAGTGCTCTGTCGCTGACGGCACTACATTCTTTGGCTACTGTAATGCGAGTGGTCAACTCGTGGCACAGAAGGAACGTGCAGAGGACAAGCAGTTCTCAATCGCAGGTGACTGGAAGAGTGCTGTGCTGTACGGACAGAATCTATTCAGCAAGGGTGGTAAGTACGTCACCATTGTTGAGGGAGAGTTCGATGCGATGGCGGCATACCAAATGCTAGGGTCTAAGTATCCGGTGGTTTCGGTACGGAACGGTGCGGCCTCTGCCGCCAAAGACATCCGCGCTCAGTATGAGTGGTTAGATTCCTTTGACAACGTCGTGATCTGCTTTGACGGTGACGATGCAGGCAAGCGTGCGGCATCACAGGCGGCAGAGATCTTTGGTAGTAAAGCCAAAGTCTTTATGCACCTCGATGGTATGAAGGATGCGTGCGACTATCTTCAGAACAAGAAGATGAAGGAGTTCACTGACAAGTGGTGGTCTTCTGAACAGCACGTACCTGATGGTATTGTTGCGGGTGGTACTCTGCTTGAGGAGGTAATGAAACCTGTTGCCCCATCGGACTGTGATTACCCATTCGCAGGGTTAACCAAGTTAACCTATGGTGTACGTAAGGGTGAGCTAGTGACTATCACTGCAGGATCTGGACTAGGTAAGTCACAGTTTGTGCGAGAGATTGTATGGCACATCTTGAATAAGACAGAGGACAACGTAGGTCTGATGTTCTTAGAGGAGTCAGTGCGGAAGTCTGCGCTGTCTATCATGTCGCTTGCGGCAAATCAACCACTGCATCTACCAGACTCAGATGCCACTGAAGAGGAGAAGCGTGATGCTTTTAGCAAAACTCTTGGGACTGATCGCATATATCTCTTTGACCATTTCGGTAGCACTAGCGTCGATAACATTATTAATCGTGTCCGATATCTTGCTAAAGGATTGGGGTGTAGTTATATATTTCTCGATCATATTAGTATCGTGGTGTCTGCTCAAGCCAGTGGTGACGAACGTAAAGCGATAGATGAGATCATGACCAAGCTCCGGATGTTGGTGCAAGAGACAGGTATATGTCTTATCTGTGTCTCACACCTCAAGCGTCCTGAAGGTAAGGGACATGAGGAAGGGACAGCTACATCACTGGCACAGTTGCGTGGCTCTGGTTCTATCGCACAGCTATCTGACATGGTGATTGGTCTGGAGCGTAACGGTCAGGCTGAGGATATCACTGAGCGTAATACCACTCGCGTGCGGGTACTGAAGAATCGTTTCTGTGGTATCACTGGTCCTGCTTGTAGCTTGCTTTATACTCACGCAACAGGTAGAATGACTGAGGTAAAAGATGAGGAGTTATGATGAAGGTATTGGTACTCGACATTGAGACCAACCTAACGCACGACAGAATCTGGTGCTGTGGATGTAACTACGACAGTTATACATCTGTATACACAAACGCACAGAAAGTCCAAGAGCTAGTGGACAAGGCTGATGTAGTAGTAGGTCACAACATCATTGGGTTTGACGGGCCAGTGTTGTCACGGATTTGGGGAGTAAAGATTCCCCTCTCCAAAGTTCGTGATACTCTGGTCATGTCAAGGCTATGGAATCCACAACTGGAGGGTGGCCATAGTCTACGTGCATGGGGCGAACGTCTTGGTGATTACAAACAGGACTTCACTGATTTCAATGGCGGTCTTACTGAACAGATGGTTGAGTATTGTTCTCAAGACGTGAACTTAACAGTCAAGTTGTACAAACAATTGTGCAAAGAACTAGAAGACTACAGTGTGTCTATTGATCTGGAACACAGCATCGCTTTTATTATGAAGAGGCAAGAGGACAATGGATTCAAACTCAACGAGAAAGAAGCTATCACTTTGTTGGCTCAACTTAAAGATCGAATGGCTTATATTACTGATCACTTGCAAAATATATTTCCTCCGATTGTGGAAGAGCGTTGGTCAGAGAAGACAGGCAAGCGTCTCAAAGATGGGGTTACCGTATTCAATGTGGGGTCAAGACAACAGATCGCACAGCGTCTTCAGGAGCGTGGTGTTAAGTTTACTAAGAAGACTGAGAAAGGTACTATCATAGTTGATGAGGGTACACTCAAGGCTATTGATCTGCCTGAAGCGCAGTTGATCGCTGAGTACCTGATGATACAGAAGCGTGTCGGTTTGCTTGAGTCATGGATTGATAACCTCAAGGATGACGGCAGGGTACATGGTAGGGTGATTACTAATGGTGCTGTTACTGGACGTATGACCCACCAAAAACCAAACATGGGACAAATCCCCAGTGTCAACAGTGAGTATGGACCTGAGTGTCGTGGTCTGTGGACTGTTGATGATGGTCATGTCTTATGCGGCACGGACTTAAGCGGGATCGAGTTGAGATGTCTTGCCCATTATATGCAGGATGATGAGTGGACAGAGGAGTTATTGAATGGAGATATCCATCAGAAGAACGCAGATGCCGCAGGCATTACGAGACCGCAGGCTAAGACTCTCATCTATGCAACCCTTTACGGCGCGGGACCCGCAAAGATTGGTAGTATTGTCGGGGGAGGTGCGCGTCAGGGGCAAGAGGTCTTGTCGCGCTTTTATGCTAACACCCCTGCGTTATCAAGACTTATGGAAAAAGTTAAGAAAGTGGCGAGCAAAGGGTACGTACCGGGGTTGGATGGTAGAAGGATCATTGTTAGATCTGAGCACGCCGCACTCAACAGCCTCCTTCAAGGTTGTGGGGCTATCATTGCAAAGCAGTGGTGTATTGAAGCACACCAAAAGTTTAAGCGACTTTGCTTACCTGTGCGACAGGTTGCATTTGTACACGATGAAATTCAAATTGAAACAGAGGAGAAGTATGGTGAAGAGGTTGCACAGATCATGTGCGACTCTGCCTCACAAGCAGGGCTTACCTTGGGCTTTCGATGCCCAGTAGATGCCGAGTCTAAAATTGGTAAGACTTGGTTTGACACACATTAATTTGTGTGCTATAATATATAGACTCACTTCCGTAGGAGAAAAGTATGAGTAACTTAATTAAACTAGACAACGTCGAACTGTTCTGGCCTAACCTTTTCGAGGTCAACAAGTTGTCACAAAAGTTTCAGGTAGACTTGGCTAACCTGTCAACAGATCAGATCGATCAGATCGAGACGACTGGTGTGCAGATCAAGTCGAAAGACGATGAGCGTGGGTTCTTTGTAACCTGCAAGTCTAAGTATGAGATCACTCCATACGACAAGAACGGTGAAGCTATCAGCCGTAACGTCCTTGTTGGTAATGGTTCGCGTGCGACTATCATGGCGAAGCCTTACTCTTGGAAGTCTCCAACAGGACAGACTGGTATCTCTCTTGGTATCGTCAAGCTCATGGTCACTGAGTTGAATCAGTATGTGCCTGAAGAAACTAAGGCAGACGTGACGGTAGAAGAAGACACCCTGTGATTGCGCTGATTGACGGTGACATCCTTTGCTACCGCATTGGGTTTGCAACCAACGAAGAATCTGAGAGTGTGGCTATCAGGACGATGGCCTCCTTCTTGGAGGAGATGTTGATGTTTGAGATAAACGTATCAGACTGGCAGACTTACCTAACTGGTAAGACCAACTTCCGATTTGATGTTGCAGTCACCGCCCCATACAAGGGAAACCGCAAAGGTGAAAAGCCTACGCATCATGCACTGTTGCGTGAGTACCTTGAGCTATCATGGAATGGTGTAGTATCTGATGGGTGTGAAGCTGATGATGAGATCGCTATTGCGGCAACCTCACATGGTGACGACTCTATCATTGTTTCTCTTGACAAAGACTTTGATCAGGTGCAGGGATGGCACTACAACTTTGTTAAGAAAGACAGGTACTACATCACGCATGAGCAGGGATTACTCAACTTCTATATGCAGTTCCTTGTTGGAGACCGCATTGATAACATCATGGGTGTCAAAGGTATTGGGCCTAAGAAGGCTTACAAGTTACTCAATGGACTGAGTGAAAAAGAAATGTTTGATACTTGCGTTGAGCAATTAGGTAGTGTTGAACGTGCAGTAGAGAATGGAAAACTACTGTACCTTCAGCGTCAACAAGGAGAGCAATGGGAGCCGCCAAGTGAAGACACAGAGCGCGAAAGCAAAGGGAAGGAAACTACAACAATGGACAGCGGAACAGATACTACAGACGTTCCCGCATCTGGAGAGTGATGATGTTAGATCAACCAGTATGGGTGTTAGTGGCAGTGATGTTCAACTTAGCCCTCTGGCTCGCAAGTCTTTCACGTATGATGTCGAATGCAAAAGCCTTGCGAGAGTTGGAGTCTATCGTTTTGTTGACCAGTGCAACAATCGAGGTGATGCACAGCCACTTGTCATCGTTAAAGAAAACAGACGAAGACCTCTCGCAGTCTTAGATGCCGAACACTTTTTTGAATTGTTGAGGTTAACCAAGTTAACCACAGGAGACTGATATGAAACATATGGTCATACCTGACACGCAAGTGAAGCCGGATCATCCGACTAGCCATCTGCGTTGGGCAGGAGAATATGCCGTAGAGAAGAAGCCTGATGTAATCGTACACATCGGTGATCATTTTGATATGCCTAGTCTATCTACCTATGATGTCGGTAAGAAATCGTTTGAAGGTAGGCGATACATCAATGACATCAATGCAGGTGTCGAGGCAATGCAAGAGTTCCTTGATCCTATTCGTAAGGAACAAGATAGACTCAAGCGTAACAAAGACAAGCAGTGGAACCCTCGCTTAGTATTTACATTAGGTAACCATGAGTATCGTATTGCTCGCGCTATCAATGCAGACCCTAAGCTAGAAGGTCTCATGTCCTTTGATGATCTGTACTTGACAGAGATGGGATGGGAAGTGTATGATTTCTTACAACCTGTGGTTATTGATGGTGTCTGTTACAGCCATTATTTTGTTAGTGGTGTTATGGGAAGACCAGTAAGTTCTTCTAATGCACTAATCAATAAGCAACATATGTCATGTGTGATGGGTCACGTACAGGATCGTAGTATCTCTTACGCTCGACGCGCTGATGGTAAACGAATCACTGGTCTGTTTGCAGGTATCTATTATCAACATGATGAAGAGTATCTGAACCCGCAGACTAATGGATCATGGTCTGGTATCTGGATGTTACATGAGGTAATGGAAGGTACGTTCGATGAGATGCCAGTGTCTATCAATTATTTGAGGGAGCGTTATGCCTGACTTAAATGAGATGGCTAGGAACTATCAGCTTGGTGGCACACACTACACCGACAAGAAGGTACAGCCTTGGGATGCTATGCAGGAATGGATGACTGAAGAGCAGTTCAAAGGTTTCCTAATTGGTAATGTGATCAAATACATTGCTCGCTTTCAGGATAAAGGTGGCGTGTTAGACTTACAAAAGTGCAAACATTACCTTGACAAACTCATAGAAGTGTGGTAAAATAGATGCTTACGCTTGAAGATATTAAAGATAAACTCAAGCAGTTGGATGAGGTGACTCTGATGGAAACATTAGAACTCACCTCTGAAGATTTGGTTGACAGGTTCTCTGACCTGATTGAACAAAAACAAGATACACTGGAGAATGATTTCGATGACTCAACACCTTGGGATAACGATTGACTATGAAAGAGACTTTCGCCTCAGTGACCAAGCGACTACGCTCATGCAAGATTACTATATGCTTGCTCATGAGCAGTCTCCTCAGCAGGCGTTTGCTCGCGCGGCAGTGGCTTACTGCGATGGGGATCTGGATTTGGCACAACGTATTTATGACTATGCCTCAAAGGGTTGGTTCATGTTTGCGTCGCCTGTCTTATCTAATGCCCCAGAACCGAACGGAAGGATTAGTGGCTTGCCTATTAGTTGCTTCCTTACTTATGTGGCTGACTCTCTTGACAGCCTTATTGAACACAATGGTGAAGTAGCATGGCTTTCCGTAAAGGGCGGAGGTGTGGGTGGGCATTGGTCAGACGTGAGAGGGATCTCCGACAAAGCACCGGGACCGATACCGTTCATGAAAGTAGTGGACGCACAGATGACAGCGTACAAACAGGGGAAGACACGGAAGGGAAGCTACGCGGCGTACCTAGACGTAAGCCATCCTGATATCGAGGAGTTCATCAACTTTAAAGTAGCGACTGGTGGTGACATCAACCGCAAATGTTTTAATCTTTTTAATGCTGTGAATATCACAGATGATTTTATGGAGTGTGTAATCAATGGAACAGAATGGAACCTTGTTGATCCCAACACAGGAATTGTTAGAGATACAATCCAAGCTCGTAAACTTTGGCAACGAATACTTGAAGCTCGCTTCAGAACTGGCAGTCCTTACCTTAACTTTATCGACACAGCCAGAAGAGGTTTACCGGAAGCTCAAAGAAAACTTGGACTGTCAATTAATGGCAGTAACCTCTGCAACGAAATCCATCTCGCAACAAGTGAAGAACGCACAGCAGTCTGTTGCCTCTCCTCAGTCAACCTTGAGCGATACGATGACTGGAAATCAAGCGGCATGGTTGGAGACCTTATCAGATTCTTGGACAACGTCCTTCAATTCTTTATTGACAACGCACCAGAAGAACTATCAAAAGCTGTCTACTCAGCTTACAGAGAACGCTCAGTCGGTCTTGGAGCAATGGGCTTCCACGGCTACCTCCAAGGCAAAGGCATAGCTTGGGAGTCATGGCAAGCGGCGAGTGAAAACTACAACCTCTTCAAGGACATCAAATCCCAAGCACTTGAGGCCACGTACTCGCTCGCTGTGGGACGTGGTGAGTGTCCTGATGGGGTGGGTTATGGTATTAGAAATATGCATCTGTTGGCTATTGCTCCTAACGCTAATTCTAGTATCCTATGTGGGTGCTCTGCTAGCATTGAACCACGTCTTAGCAACTGCTTTGTCCATCGTACTCGTGCCGGGAGTCATACTGTTCGCAATCCGTACTTGGAGGAACTTTTAGATGACAAAGGAAAGAACACCAAGAAGATATGGCAAAGTATTCTTGAGAATGAAGGCTCTGTACAGCACTTGGAGTTCCTATCCGACGACGAGAAGGCTACATTTAAGACAGCATTTGAACTCGATCAGGGGTGGGTTGTCGAACACTCAGCTAAAAGACAAGAGTTTATATGTCAAGGGCAGAGTGTTAACGTGTTCTTTCCATCGGGTACTGACAAGGCTATTGTCAATCAGGTACACCTCAAGGCGTGGAAGGAAGGGCTTAAAGGATTATATTATTTACGCACGACTGCAGGTGTTACAGCGGAGAAGGTTGGGACTAAAGTGGACCGTAATGCGTTGAAAGACTTTGAAGACGATGATGTCTGTGTGAGTTGTCAGGGATAGGGGACTATGCAAACCAATATACTAGAGAGAATTGAACTGGTCAAAGACATAGACCCTTTCAATAAACAATTATTAAATGACGCATACGACACAATCATAGACTTGTCCAATAAACTGGACACACTGGAGAGACAACTATATGAGCTTGCAGGAACAGAGCAAAAGTTATAAACCATTCAACTACCCTTGGGCTGTTACGTATGCCACAGAGCATGAGCGTATCCACTGGATTGAGGATGAGTTAGAGTTACAAACAGATGTATCACACTGGAAGTCAGGCGCACTATCGGAGAGCGAGAAGAACCATATCACCCAGATCTTGCGGTTATTTACGCAGACAGACGTGGCGGTTGGAACAAACTATCTTGAGTATTATATTCCCAAGTTCAAGAACAATGAGATTAGAGCCATGCTCACAGCCTTTGCTTCTCGTGAGTTCATCCATCAAAGAGCATACGCCTTACTCAATGACACTCTCGGACTTCCGGAAGAGGAGTTCACAGCGTTCTTAGAGTATGAGCAAATGTCTGCAAAACTGGAGTTCATGTCCGGATTAGACGTAAATTCTATAAGCGGTACAGCACTTGCAATTGCACGCTCAGTGTTGAATGAAGGTATGAGTTTGTTCTCAGCATTTGCGATGCTCCTCAACTACCAACGCTATGGTAAGATGCCGGGTATGTGTACTGTTGTTGAGTGGTCAGTACGTGATGAGTCACAACACGCAGAGGGGATGGCTAAGTTATTCAGGGAGTATTGTAATGAACATCCACGAATCGTTAATGACGATTTCAAGAAAGATATCTACGAGATGTTCCGTACTGCAGTCAAGCTTGAAGACAAGGTTATTGATCTTGCGTATGAGATGGGTGACTTGGAAGGTTTGTCGGCGGCAGATGTCAAGCAGTACATTCGTTATCTCGCAGACAGACGACTATTGCAACTTGGTCTCAAGACAAACTGGAAGGTTAAGGAGAACCCTCTACCGTGGATGGAGGAGATTCTTGGAGGTAGCTCTATGAGTAACTTCTTTGAGAAGCGAGTGACTGATTATAATGCACATGGTTTAAAAGGAGATGATTGGGGATGGTAGTACAGTTTAGCTTTTGGCACGTCTTCGGATTGTCTGTTGAGTCTGTGGAAGCACAGCCTGTGTATGGACATCAGCGCGGGGAATCAGAAGAAGACGCTACGATTTATTTCTTTGATGGTTATATTTTTAACATACCATTTGTAAAGATTATGGTTGGCACTGTCTACGGACTTGCTGACGACTGAACCACCCTCCAGTGGATTGCCCCCGCAAGGGGGCTTTTTTATTGCTTGAGTTCGACTTGCTCTTCAAGACCCTTGGAAAGAATAATCTTATTATAAAATCTTTTTGCAAACTCTGGGTCATCTTGATATAGTTCAGCAAACATTCTCTTACCTGCTTGCGTCTTGATCTTGGTAACAACCTTGTCAAGCACTACCTTCTTGCGAGAGTCTGAAAGATCCTTATAACTATCTGATTGAACAAACTTCTCAAGTACAGGTGTCAGCATTTCTGATGTTAGCTGACGATAGCGTGCTATCTGTTCGTTGTTCATGTCAAGTCCTTTGATCTTATCACCAACACGACCCTTGACATAGTTTAAACGAGAGAGTTCCATTTGCAGTGGTGACCGATCTGACTCAGAGATAATACCAAATCCTGTAATTGCTTGGACACGGTTAGTCTCACGAGGTCCGCCATACAGACCATACTCAGCAGGTAGTTGCTCACGCAATCCGGGAATACGTTGCTGTAGTTTCTCAATTGGTGTAGTTGCCTGACGCTCATACGGATCTAAAATACGAGCCGCTTCGTTGACAATCGCAGGAGTCAGTGGGCGCAGGAGTTGAGATGCAATCTGTTCATCTACACGAGCAGGATCTGTTACACCCTCAAGTACTAATGAGAATCCTTCCATAAAAGACTTGGACATAATGTGATACTTAAGACCAATCATTACATCTGTGATTAGATCACCATACAATTTCTTATCAGGATTAGGATCAGCGTTGTAGTCTTCAATGGCACGTTGTAAGTCACCTGCTAAACCAAAGGCTGTTGCAATAGGTTCAATACGCTGATAAGGAATCCATGTGTCACCGATCTTGATCGCAAAAGCAGCCTTTCCTTCATCCTTCCATGACTGCGCTTCTTGCCCATCACGAGGAGCACCAGTAACACGGCCTGCCGCATACATTGTCATGATAGCCGCGAACATAGATGTGCCTAAAATCTGACGAGGAATCAACTCATCATTGGACATCTTGACAGGTACACCACCTTCTGAGTATTTAGGACGAAATGCAAACGGTAGACCGGGGACGTATGTTGTACCTTCTTTAAGAATATTCCAAGGAGTCTTGACAAAAGGAACCATTGTACCCAACACTAAACGCGATGCTGAACCCCCTTCATTCTTTAACTTTTGGATCTGCGCGGGTATACCGTACAAGCGAGACTGGAATGTATTGTCAAGTGCAAACTCACGTACTGTTGTGTATGGTAGCCAGTCGCTTTCATCTGTACCAAATACCTTACCTAGTCTGCGCTCCATCTCACCAAAGTCATTAGTGATTACAGAAGCCTCACGTTTGTATGATTCAAATAACTCACGATAACGAATGTCATCTGCGCCTGCTTCTTGACGAGCTTTTTGTGATGCCATCTGCGCTACTTTCTGTCTACGAAAACGAGCCTTACCATACTCATCAATCGCAACAGTCAGCTTAGTTGGTATACGTATTGCTTCACCACCAGATCCTGGAATTGTCTTACGAATGTAATCATAACCCTCATGCACATACTGTGAGATTTCTTCATTGGTAGGTCTACGTGTACGTAATCCATTAAAACGTGCGACAAACGCTTCAGTTCCTTCTTGTAATCCTTCTTCTAATGCGGCACGTCTTGCATATGCATCAACAATAGACTGCTCTACTTCTTTAACTGTACGTTGTGTAGCGCCTGCAATCTCTCGCACTGTCCCCGGCACATCGATAGGGTAACCACGCAACCAACCAGTACGGAAGTAATGTAGATCAGCTACGAATCCTTCTGTTGCCGCCTGTAACATAGCGTATGCATCACGTAAAGAGCGATCACCTTTGGTAATCTTAGTCGCATCTGTTAACGCACCAATAGCATACACGGTAGGACGTAGTACATTCTGCACTGCAATTGACAAAGCGTTAGCAATCGGAGTCATTGTACCTGAAAGATAACCATTTATAACAAACTCTAAACCGTAGTCTGCAATTGTTTTCCGTTTACTAATTTCACCGATAGCATCTGCAAGTGCTTCACGTTCTGCTCTAGCTGACAGCGTTTCATCTGGCACTGTGTTTGCCATTCGCTTCATAGTATCTATGCAGGCATCTGTTGCAACTTTACCCATTAACAGGTTACTCCAAACATGATTTGATTGATTTGCTTACCGCGCTCAAGATCACCTTCTTGTATATTTAGATATCGTTTCATCTTGCGTAGTTGAGTCATTGCATTTGCAATCTTAGTCTTCTGGGCAATGTAAGCAGAGTTACCGATGTAGTTATAGTATTGAATATCTTGCATCACTCGCACTGCTTCTTCACTGTCAAGCTTACCTTCACGGTTTAGTGCGAATAGAATCTTACGTGAGTCAAACATCCGTTGCTGTGCTTCTTGAATTAACGGTGTTAATGCCTCTAGCTCAGCGGCTTTAAAAATGTTTTCATCATTCTCTGCCAGCCACTCAGCAAGATCATCGTAGTCGTTGAGGATACGTCCTTCTACTTCTACTGCCGCATTTACTACGTTGTTCCAAGAGTAACGTCCTGCTTGTGCATTTAAAACAAAACCTTCACCTGCAGTTACTCCACCATAATACTGTTCGTTACGTAAGCGCACTAACTGGTCTGAAGATTCTGCTTGAAGACGCGAATGAAAATCACGTTCTGGTTGTGTTGTTCCTGTAACTTGCGCTCGATCTGGTACAGGAGCTTCTGCTCTACCTAATGTTGCACGCTGTACTGCTTCAATCCCCGGAGCATCAGGCGATGTAGCCGCAAACTTAGCAGACGGACGAGTACCTGTAGAGCCTACCCCCGGACGTGGGTCAAGCCCTAGAGGAATACGTGGAGTTACAGGTTTATATTCAATTGGGTTGACACGCTCAGCAACGCGAGCATTGAGTGCATTGACTTCAGCCTCGATAGGCTCAGGTAGTTTCTGTGCTTCTTGTTGTACTGCCGCACGAGTCGTTGCTAGGTCTGCACCTGCTTCTTGTTGTAGTGTGGCAAGGCGGGTTTTCTGTAATTGCGGTAGTTTATCAATACGTCCTGCATCAATAGTATTAATATATCGCTGTGCATTTGCGGCTTCTTTAGCTTCAGCTAACTTAGCCTGTACCTTTTGTTGTTGAGCTACTATCTTATCGACTGTTGCTTGCGCCCTTTGTTTAGCCGCGACAGATTTACGAGCATCAACAATCTTCTGAGCTTTTGCAACTTGATTGTTTAAAACATTCAAAGAGTTTTGCAGTGTTTGTACTTCTCTGCGAGGTAATGCCCTAGCCGCAAGAGGAATTAGTTCTTCTTTTAATTTAACAACAGGATTAAATACACGAGCTTCTGGTGTAGGTACATCTGCAAGTTGACGGCGTGGTAACTCTTCTGCAAGTTTTTGTACATCTTCAATTGCACCAGTCTCTTGTAGACTTTGACCAACACGAGCCTCAATAGATGCTAACTCAACATCATCAAGTGCGCTGAAGACTTCATCCTTAAGCTTACCATCTTCACGAATAGATTGAGGTACAATAATACCTTCCTCATCGCCCTCAACTTTAACGCTTGGACCTTCAGAGACACGTTGTAAAACTTTACCTGCAACAGCACCGATACCTGCCCCTAACGTACCACCTGCCATAATATTAAGTACAGCAGAGTCACCAAATTCTTCATAAGTAGGTTCAAGTAAACCACCTGTAACACCACCTGCCGCACCTCGGCTAGTTGCTTGCGTTACGATGTTTGCTGATTTAAGTAGCTTAGTCCACACAAATGGTAAAGTCACAGGATCAACAAGTGAACCAAGAAGCAAAGCACTGTAACCTGATATAGGATTTTGCTGAAGCATGATACGTAACTCACGCTCTTTCTCAAAGTCAGATGTCCCTGAAAGACTGATACCTTGATCAATATCTCCAGTAGCCATCTGCTCAATACCACGAGCAGTAGAGGTTAATCCACGTTCAGTAGCACGAAAGAGAGTTTCACCAATACCATACTGTTCTCCTTCGCGAGCATCCAGATCAATTAAAGCATTGTTAATTTGCGCTTCTGTATATCCGTCAGGAAACTCTATGAGTCCGTAAGTTGGATGCTGTACAGTGACTGTCATTACAGTGCCTCGTTCAACCCACGATTTAATAGCTGTACTTCTAGTTTTTTAAGTAACATATCTTCAGAAGGTTTACGTCCTCTTTTCTTTTTCAAAACCCGATAGCGAGAAATAATTGCATCATCACTAATTGCATCAATCCCTGCTTTTTCTTGTTGCGGTTTTATTGTTGGAGGTTTTTTAATAACTACGCCTGTCTGACTAACTGGCATATCAATAATTTCTGAGCTAGCACCTCTACCTAATGCTGCTTCTTCTGCACCAATATTTCTATTGGCTTCAACATTTGCTAATGATGAAGGCGTTTGAGTTGGGGCAGGAACACTTTCTTGCGAGACTGTTTCTGCGCTTGCTCCTGCTGTCTTTGCAGGGTTAGGTACTACAACTCCTTGTTCGTTTGTAATGTAGTCAGGAACTGAAACTTCTGGTGTAGAAGGTGGAGTAATTTCACCTGCAGTTTGCTGATTAAAATCTAATAACGGTACAAGACCTTCTGTAGTACGGGTATGTGGTACATCTTTAAATATAGGCTCACGCCCTACTTCAATGTACTTACCTGTTGGTAAACCTGCTTCGTTAAACTCTTGCTTATAAATAGGTTTAGTACCTACCTGCACAGGAGCGTTGACAATATCTCCCATTTGTTCTTTTTCAATAGTATCAGCAAGCATTCGCATTGCTTGAGCTTGTGCGCCCCATCCTTCTACATTAGATAACCCTTCAGCCATTGCTCTTAGTTGCTCAGGATCATTTAGGTTTTGTCCTTGAGTTAGTAGTTCAAAGTCTCTATAACGCTGAGCCTCTGGATCTTCTCCCCGAAACATTCCTCCAAGTAAACTACCAATACCTGCACCTGCACGTCCTGCTCCTGATTGTCCTTGAAGCATTTCTGCATATTGTTGCTCTCTTTCGGCACGAACTTCTGCAGGAGATTTTAAACCGAATAATGAATATACTTCTTGCGCTGTTCTTGCCATTGTTAAAATCCTTTAAGTCCAAATGAACCTAACATTCCACCAACAAAATCTGTTTGCGCTGAGGCTCGTTGTTTTTCAAGTCCTGCTTGTGGTGCAAAGTAACCGATACCAATGTTACCTGCGGCTCCTGCGGCGGCACTACGTGCTGTTTGTGCATCAACACCTGAACGCATAAGAGCATTCTCAAGCTCACTAATACCCATACCTGCTTGAAGCATACCGCTTGCCATTTGTTGTAGTTGTGCTTGTTCACCAAATGCTTGCTGACGAGACTGAGCCGCTAGCTGTGCAAGAGTTTGTTGTTGTGCTTGTCCAAGTCCTAGTGCATCAGGTTGTACCATACCAGAGCCTGCACCAAGTCCTTGAGATTCTCCTGCAAGTCGTAGACCTAAACGTCCACCACCAAACAACCGTGACTGCAATGCTGTGGCTTGTTGTTCAAACTGTGGCTGTAACAAAGCCGCTTGTTCACCAAACACCTGTTGCGCTCTTGCTGATGGATCAAAGGCCGCCGCTTGTTGAAACATATTTCCTGCACCGCCTAAAGCGGAACCAAGGACTTGTTGATAAGGAGCCGACAACTGTGAATAAAAATCACCACCTGAAGTATACCCAGAAGTACCAGATCCGGTAGTAACTGTGTACGGCTTAAAGTAAGCTTGCTCAGCATATCGAGCCGCATCAGCTTTCATTGCATCGCCTGTTCTTGATAGACGACCTGTGCCTAACAAGCCGCCAACTACGTTACCCATTTGTATATCTCCACATAGGTCTATCTATTCCGTCATCACATGACAAGGTTTGTACATATTCATAACCAAGAGACTGCACGAACTTCTCCAACTTGGGGTTGTCAGTCAAACAAAAAAACGGCTGTCCGTGCATCATCTGTAAAAGTCCATGTACTTGTTCAAATTCTTTCTTAATACTTGGTGTCCACTTGTGTACATCTGCGTGAGTCCAAGTTCTATCTGCAAACCGTTCAAAGTAAATCGTATATGCAGGTTGTATTGCTACTGGCGTTTTAATCATGGGCCAGTAATATCACCTGCAACTTGTATTGTTACTGATGTACCGCCATTGTGAGAAGTGTTTGCTCCTGTGACAGAGTGTCCTTCGTACAAGTTAACAGACTGACCTTCAGTAAACGTACCGTCAGAAGTAACCATGCGATACCCACGAGCTAACACAACACGATACACAGTATCTTTTCCCGGCCCTTGTGTGTACGACTGACTTGTAAAAGCATCTGAAAAAATACCCTGTAAGCGGGGAACCCAAGTGTTTTCAAAAGTAGACGAGTCAGGGGCTAATCCAAATGACGCAGAAATCCCATCAACAATTAACGTACTAAACGAGTTATTAGGCCCATACACTTGCGTATCATTAAAGTACACACGCTCAACACGAGTGCCATTAAAGTAGAAGTTATCCTGCCACCCAATCAGACTACCGCCGTTGAAACTAATCACAACTATGCGTCCTGCGTGTAGATGTAAAGATCAGTACCATCTAAGTATGCTCTGACTATTCCTGCAGTTTCTTCAGAGGCATAGCCAAGTGCAGGAATTGCATCAATTTCTTGCTTAACATATGCAGTCGTTGCAATCTTAGTTGAGTCATCAGCCGTTGCTTGTGTAGGTGCTGTTGGATTGCCTGTTAAACTAGGTGACGCTAAAGGTGCAAATGAGTTAGCAACAAAGGCTGTCGTTGCAATAGACGTATCTGCTGTACCTGCCGCTTTTGTAGGAGCCGTAGGTGTGCCTGAGAATGCAGGAGATGCAACGTCTGCTTTAGAGTTTACAGCAGTTTGGATATTGTTAAACTCATCGTCAATCTCTGTGCCTTTGATAACCTTCAATGGTTCGCCAGTCTGCAGAGTATCTTTACTTGCAAAGTTTGTTGATTTAGTATAGTTACTCATTATAGAATCCTGCCTTGTTTAACATAGATATCCATCTTCTGTATTGATAAAGCACCGCCATTGACATCTGCTTCAAACCCTAATTGCATGACGTTACCTGAACCTGATGCGGCAATACGAATGGTATCCACCAATACACCACCAGAGTATTCAGCGGCAAAGTCTACAGCTTTTACATACAGTGTTGTTTCTGTACGACTGCCATTATCTTTATGATAGTAATAACCATCTGCATCTAAATACACCAGTAACGGTACATTGTACACAGCATCTGATGTTAGCTGAAAGTCAACCGTGTAGTGTTCATCTGGTGTTGTATCTTCGTTGGTAATGGTTGTTGCTGTCTGACTAACTGATGGTGTTGCTGTAGTTAAACCATACTTACCAATTGTCTCAGACGGGGCATTAGAACCATACTCATAGATTGTACCTTGACGTACATCCAACGAGTAAGACTGGTAGATATCGCTGTAATCAAATCCAGACTTGACAACAAAGTTTTGGCCAATTGCACCAATCACTGTAATACTCAGACGCTTGAGTATTTTACTAATAGATGCATCGCCAAGATCAAAGTAGTTTGTAAAGTAAGTCATACGATACTGGCTACCATTGTCTTGGTGTCCAAAATACTGAGCAAGACCATCTTCATGAGTCATGTATACTGTGCCATCAAACGCAAGCCATGATGTAAAGTTCATGTTATCCCAAACAGTCACACGAGCACTACCATCTTGTAGTGGCCCTCGCATATCAAAGCAGTACACTTTGTTTGTTGATGGGAATGCAAGCAGATAGAATGCATAACGCTCTGAGTACACTGCTTTAATGTCTGCTTTGGTTTCACCTTCTAAGAACTGTACAAGATCATCACGCACGTTCTTAGATAACTCACGCATTGGTGTAGACTTCTCTTGAATGACTCGTCCAAGGCTACGCAAGCCTGACTCTGACAAGAAAAGAATATCACCGCCTGTGTTTACAATAGAGTCACGAGCAATACAACCTACACCTGAGATAACTTCTACAAGCTGTAAGGTCGTTGGATCAAGATAAGTTTGTGATGTGTCACTGTCACCAAAAATAATAATGTTCTGTTTACAGAATACAATTAAGAAACCGTTGTGTGCGCCTAAGCCTATAATCTCATCGTTGCCGTATACAAGGATACTTGAGATGTCTAAACTACCTGCTGTTCCTCCATCCCAGTCTGTGCCGTCAAGTAAGTTAGACCAATATAGTGTTGTTTTGTTAGTAGCTGTTGATGCCGCCCAAATGCGACCATAAGCTGACAATGCTACGTTTGCTTCAGGAGGTGTATCATGATACCAAGCGGCTGTGATTGTGCCTGTAGCAGGGTTGTTAGAATTAGAACTGGGCAGTGTATAAGTATAGGTATCTGTCCCAGTCACCGTAATAGTAAACGTACCATTAAAGACAGCTTCATTAGCACCACTGATGGTAACAGGATTACCTGATGTAAACCCATGACTTGTGTGCGTAACCGTTGCAGTGGTTGATGAGGATGTAATTGTAACTGTAGCGGTACTTAATGCATCGCTCATATCTTTGACTTCGCCTGAAACAGTGTCAAAGAATAATGGTTCGTATCCTGCTTGAAACAAGTATGCCGCATCGTTTAATGTAACAGCCTGCCAGTTACCTTCAGTAATACTTTGTGACCCTGAGTAGGTAACAGCGTTAAGTGAGCCTGCTGAGTAAATGTAAAAACTATCGTCAGACCATGCACCAAAGTATTCAGTTGCATCAATGTCAACAAACCGATGCATACCCTTAAGATTTACGCCTGTAGACTCAGCAAGAAACTGCCAACCCTTACGAGCACCTAAGCGTCCAAACTTATCAATGACGCAATTGGTGGCCTGTAGTGCAAACCCAGAATCCAAAGTAATGCCAGACTCTTGAGTGTTAAGACCAAAGAATCCCGGTGCGGCAATACTTGAAGACTGTAATGGTTTTGTCATGGTGTAGTCCAGATAAGTTCTTCAGGGTGCTTAGCTTGGTCAAATGAGATCGCATCATTTAATGAACGGTTAGCTGTGTTGTATGCTGACAGTCCCGCCATGCCTCCATCTTCTCCACGTTCTTCAACAGCTTTAGCATAAGCTAAATGAATCACAGGACGCTCTGGCGCATAAACAATATCAGTGTCTCCAGTCAACGCTCCCGGTCTAACAACTAAGTTAAACCGTAGTTGATACACACCACTAGGTTTAGGGTACACTTCTGCAATTGTGTCGCCGTTAATATCAACACCATTAAAACTGTAGTAGCGAGGAGAACCAGACGCAGGATTTGCTAAGTAATCTTTTGTCATTCTATCTGCAGAACGATACGTCATCTCGTAGTTATCAGTGTCGTTATAAACATTCAACACCTGCATACGAGTACCAGAGTCTGTTAAGATATACGCAAAGATATCTGCAGTAGTAGTTGCAGTAATTGTTGTACGCAAATGCGACCATGACCAAGCATTCTCAATCTCTTCTTTCGCATCGTTAACGAAATCACCAATGAGTTTGCTGTATGCGGTCTCGTCTACTGTAGAGACCTCTCGCTCTCTTAAACGTCTAAGAACATTATTTACTATTTCAAGATACGTCATTTGCGTTTCCTACTTAAGAGATTAATATTATAGCATACTTTTGCTACTTTGTCAACCCCTACCACTTAACTTTGTGACTCCAATAACGAGCCGATAACTTAGAAGGATTAGAATCTTGAGCATTATGTCTAGCATAATAACTTTTCTTACGTGCTTTGTCTTTTGCACTTGTTGGATTCTTACCTGCACCTTTTACACCTTGTTGACCAAATCGAATTGTTTTAACTTGATCGCCTACTTTAGCTACAACAACGTGTGACTTCTTAGGATGATTAGGTGTACGCTTAGGTTTATTAAATCCTGATACACCTGCTCGCTTGAGTCTTGGATCTCTTTCGGCCATTAGAATCTATGTCCTCTTGGTTGGTTAGGTAACCTTTTCCAATTTTTGTCGTCATCAACTTTAGACTTTTTCTTTTCTGAGTTGACAGTCTCACCGGGAATATATGTATAACCTTTTGGAATACTACGGTTGTCAATCTTTGGTTGTGGGTTTGGTGCAAACTTTGGCTTACTCATTTTCTACGTTTTCCTGATGCAGTAACTTTATGTTTGATTTTTGCGGGTCCAGTCTTGCGTGTTGTGCTTGATTTCTTTTCTGCCGCTGTCATCTTCTTGGCTACTGCCTTTGGACGGCATGACGGGTAAGGGCGTTTGGAATTTCCTTTTGCGCTTTTGCGCCCACACTCTTTGCCCGTCTTCAGATCTACCCACTCTTCCTTGAACCACTTGGTCAACCCACCTTTTGGTTTACTTGTACTTCCCGCCACGCTTCTTGTACTCCTTAGTAAGCCATCCACTTGCATACGCAGAAGGCCAGACTTTATACTTCTTCTTTGCCTCAGCCTTCACACGATTATACAATGCTTTATTGGTAGGCGTAGCCATTAGATGTACTTCTTTGCTTTCTGTTTTGCTTTTGTTTTTAACATCTTTTGAGCTTTTAATCCTTGCGTTAGCATTGATGCACCCGGAATACCTGCGCGAGCAGTTCCAGATAGAGTTGCTTTTTTAGCAATTTTTTTAACCGTTTCAGTTACACGACCTTTTGCTTTTTTGTTTGGACGACTATATGGAGTTTTACTTCCTTTTTTTGGACGACCTACTTTATTACCGTATGTACCTTTACCTTGAGGCATAATTATTTCTTCCCTATCATTTCTACAATTCCCTTACCGGCCTTGACACCAAAGCTAGCAAGAACAATCACCATGAGAATCTCATGATACCAAATCGGCAAAGTTGCCAATGCGTTGAACCCCGCTTGGATATGTCCTACCATGCTTGGTATAAAGACAAGTATCAACGGGATGCTGAACACTATCGTTAACCACTCGTCTTTCCACGAGTTCTTGGATGCTTCGGCCATGATGCGTTCCCAATCCGCTGTGGACTGTGCCGCTGTTTTCAGTGCGGTGGCTTTGGCCTCTGCGGTG